>JAESGX010000090.1_pt1 | contig 124608 bp, 103 predicted proteins | sample 9269801 | NCBI WGS metagenome assembly JAESGX01 (sample SAMN16773122, study PRJNA677054) | algae metagenome | isolation source: Pleurocapsa minor GSE-CHR-MK-17-07R and co-occurring heterotrophs from wet... | place: USA: Lower Calf Creek Falls, Grand Staircase Escalante National Monument, UT ... | reverse complement strand
AAGGACTTCACGGTGTTCGGCGGCTCGTTGTCGGAAACGCACGCCCAGAAGATCCTGAAAGTGCAGGATATGGCGCTGCGCAATCGCGCGCCGATCATCGGCCTGTTCGATGCCGGCGGCGCCCGCATCCAGGAGGGCGTGGCGGCGCTCGGCGGCTATGGCGAGGTGTTCCAGCGCAACGTCATGGCGTCCGGCGTCATCCCGCAGATCTCCGTGATCATGGGGCCGTGTGCCGGCGGCGACGTCTATTCGCCGGCGATGACCGACTTCATCTTCATGGTGCGCGACACGAGCTACATGTTCGTCACCGGGCCGGACGTGGTGAAGACCGTCACCAACGAGACGGTGACGGCCGAAGAGCTCGGCGGCGCCTCCGTCCACACGACGAAGTCGTCGATCGCCGACGGTGGCTACGACGACGACGTGACGGCGCTGCTCGAGATGCGCCGCCTCATCGACTTCCTGCCCGCCGACAACAAGTCCGACGGGCCGGAGCTCTCGGTCTATGACGAGCCGGACCGCATCGACCTGTCGCTCGACACGCTGATCCCCGACAATCCGAACAAGCCCTACGACATCAAGGAACTGATCCTGAAGACGGTCGACGAGGGCGACTTCTTCGAGATCCAGGAGGCCTACGCGAAGAACATCGTCGTCGGCTTCGGCCGGATGGAGGGGCGCACCGTCGGCATCGTCGCGAACCAGCCGATGGTGCTCGCCGGCGTGCTCGACAGTGACGCCTCGCGCAAGGCGGCCCGCTTTGTTCGTTTCTGTGATTGCTTCGGCATCCCGCTCGTCACCTTCGTCGACGTGCCGGGCTTCCTGCCGGGCACGGCGCAGGAATATGGCGGCCTGATCAAGCACGGCGCCAAGCTGCTGTTCGCCTATGCCGAGGCGACCGTGCCGAAGGTGACGCTGATCACCCGCAAGGCCTATGGCGGCGCCTATGACGTGATGGCCTCCAAGCACCTGCGCGGCGACCTCAACTATGCCTGGCCGACGGCCGAGATCGCGGTGATGGGGGCGAAGGGGGCGGTCGAGATCCTCTACCGTTCCGAGCTCGGCGACGCCGAGAAGATCGCCGCGCGCACCAAGGAATACGAGAGCCGCTTCGCCAACCCGTTCGTGGCGGCCGAGCGCGGCTACATCGACGAGGTGATCATGCCGCACTCGACGCGCCGCCGTATCTGCCGGGGCCTGCGGATGCTGCGCAACAAGCACCTCGAGAACCCCTGGAAGAAGCACGACAACATCCCGCTCTAGCGGCGGTGGGGCCGGACGCGCGCACCATCGCCGTGACCATCCGCTGACAGCGGCAGGCTATCGTTCGCGCCGAGGAGAAGGTCCATGTCCCATCCCGCTCTCGTTCCCGGCGCCGTCGCCGTCGTCACCGGTGGCGCGGCGGGCATCGGGCTCGCGGCCGCCGTCCGCTTCGCCCGCCTGGGCCTGAAGGTCTGCATCGCCGACCTCGGGGCAGCAAGGCTGGCGGAGGCCGCCGCCGTGCTCACAGAGGCCGCCGGTGACGCCGCGGCGGTGATGACCGCAGAAGTGGACGTCTCCGACCGCGCCGCGCTGGTGGCGCTGGAGGCGGCCGTCGCCGCCCGCTTCGGCGGCACCGACGTCTTGATGAACAATGCCGGCATCCAGCCCGGCAGCGACATCCTCGGACCGCTGGAGAACTGGGAGCGCGTGCTGGCGGTCAACCTCTGGGGCGTCGTGCACGGCACCCAGGTGTTCGTGCCCGGCATGATCGCCCGCGGCCGGCCGGGGCTCGTCATCAATACGGGCTCGAAGCAGGGCATCACCACGCCGCCGGGCGACCCGGCCTACAACGTCGCCAAGGCCGGCGTGAAGGCGTTCACGGAAGCCCTGCAGCACACGCTTCGCAACACCGAGGGCGCGCGGCTGTCGGCCCACCTCCTCATCCCCGGCTTCGTCTGGACGGGGCTGACGGCCGGCGGCCGCACCGAGAAGCCGGCCGGCGCATGGACGGCCGACGAAACCGCCGACTTCCTGCTCGAACGCCTCGCCGCCGGCGACTTCTACATCCTCTGCCCGGACAACGACGTGCCGCGCGCGCTGGACGAACGCCGCATCCTCTGGGCCGCCGGCGACATCGTCGAGAACCGCCCGCCTTTGTCGCGCTGGCACCCGGACTATGCCGAGGCGTTCAAGGCGTTCGCGGCGAAGGGGTGAGGCGCGGCGACGGCGGCCGGCGGACACCGCAGGCGGGGCCGGCTTTGCTATGGTCGGGGCCCCGGGGGTGCGCGATTCGATGAAGCCGCTTGAGTTCGTGGAGAAGTGGAGAGCGAGTTCGCTGCGCGAGCGGCAGGGTTCGCACGAGCACTTCCTGAACCTCTGCGCGGTTCTCGGCGAGCCGACCCCGGCCGGGGACGACCCGGAGGGCAGCCACTATTGCTTTGAGAAGGGCGTTCGCAAGGTCGGCGGCGGCGACGGCTGGGCGGACGTCTGGCGGCGCCACAAGTTCGCCTGGGAATACAAGGGCCGGCACAAGAACCTCGACGCGGCGCTGCGCCAGCTGCAGGCCTATGCGCTCGATCTCGAGAACCCGCCCTACCTCGTCGTCTCCGACATGGAGCGCATCATCGTCCACACCAACTGGACGAACACGATCTCGAAGCGGATCGAGCTCTCGCTCACCGACCTGCTCGACCCGGCGAAGCTCGACATCCTGCGGCAGGTGCTGCAGGGCTCGGACAGGCTGAAGCCCGGCCTGTCGCCGCAGGACCTCACCGCCAAGGTGGCGAGCCGCTTCGGCGAGCTCGGCCGCCGCCTGCAGGAGCGCGGCCAGCCGCCGCGGGCGGTGGCGCATTTCCTCAACCGCCTCGTCTTCTGCATGTTCGCCGAGGACGCGCGGCTCCTGCCGGACAAGCTGTTCAGCCGGACGATCAAGAACACCCGCCGCTATCCGCAGGACACCCAGCGACAGCTCTCGGAGCTGTTTGCCAAGATGGCGTCCGGCGGCTTCTACGGGCCGGAGCAGATCCGCTGGTTCAATGGCGGCCTGTTCGACGACGATGCGGCGCTGCCGCTGGAGCGCGCCGACCTCGACCTCGTCTACCAGACCGCCGAGGAACACGACTGGTCGGACATCGACCCGGCGATCTTCGGCACGCTGTTCGAGCAGGCGCTGAAGGCGACACGCGAACGCCCGGCCCTCGGCGCCCACTACACCGACCGCGAGAAGATCCTCAAAATCGTCGACCCCGTCATCATCCGCCCGCTGGCGGCGGAGTGGGACGCCGCCTATGCCGAGGTGCGGGCGGCGATGGAGGAGGCGGCCGCGGCGAAAGCCGAGCGCCAGGCGCTGCTCACGGGCTTCGCCGACGAACTGCAGCGCGCCGCCGCGGCGACGGCGACGGCGAACGGCAAGCCGGCGGCGGCGCTGAGGAAGCCGCTCGCGGCTGCCGACAGGCGGCGCGACGCGGCCTTGTCGCGGGCGCGCGCCGGCGTCGAGGCCTTCCTCGACCGGCTCGCCGGCTTCCGCGTCCTCGACCCGGCCTGTGGCTCGGGCAATTTCCTCTACGTGGCGCTGCATGCGCTGAAGGACATCGAGCTGAAGGCCATCGTCGACGCCGAGCGCCTCGGCGTGCCCGAGGTGCCGAACCCGCGCGTCGGCCTGGACGCGCTGCGCGGCATCGAGATCGAGCCCTACGCCGCCGAACTCGCCCGGGTGACGCTGTGGATCGGCGACCTGCAATGGCGCCAGAAGAACGGCTTCACCTTCTTCCCCGAGCCGGTGCTGTCGAGCCTCGAGACGATCGAATGCCGCGACGCGCTCTTGAACGAGGACGGCAGCGAGGCGGCGTGGCCCGAGGCGGACGTGATCGTGGGCAACCCGCCGTTTCTGGGTGGCAAGCGGCTGCGCGACGGGCTCGGCGACGAGACGGTGGAGCGGCTGTTCTCGGCCTATCGCGGGAGGGTGCCGGCGGAGGCCGACTTCGTCTGCTACTGGGTCGAGAAGGCGTGGCGGGCGATCGAGGCGAAACGGGCGGAACGGGCGGGGCTCGTCACCACGAACTCCATCCGCGGCGGCGCCAACCGACGCGTGCTGGAGCCGATCGCCGACGCCGACGCCTTGTTCGAGGCGTGGGCGGATGAGCCATGGACGCTCGAAGGGGCGGCGGTTCGGGTGTCGATGATCGGGTTTGGGGGTGGGGCGACGGAGCGTCGGCTGGAAGGACGCGTGACCCCTGAGATCAATGCGGACCTGTCAGGTGCCACGTTCGACCTCACGCGAGCCAAGCGCCTGACCGAAAACGCCAACGTGGCGTTCATGGGCGACACGAAGGGTGGTTCCTTCGACGTCGATGGCGAGCTCGCGAGACTGTGGCTCGCGCAGCCACTCAATCCGAATGGCAGGCCAAACTCTGACGTTCTGAGACCGTGGCGAAATGGTCGCGACATCACTCGCCTATCTGCCGACAAATGGATTGTCGATTTCGGCTGGGAGATGACTGAAGCTGATGCATCTTTCTATGAAGACCCATTCAAACATGTTTCTCGCTTTGTGCTGCCGGTTAGGAAATTGAACAATCGAGAACACTACCGGAAGTTTTGGTGGCGGCACGTAGAGCCGCGACCGGGCTTGTGGAACGCCATAGGTATGCACCATACCGTTCTCGTGACGCCCGAAGTATCGAAGCATCGTGTATTTCGCTTCTTTGATACACGTATAATTCCAGACCACAAGCTACAGGTTATATCAAGGCCCGATAGCACTTCATTTGGCATTCTTCAATCTCGTTTCCATACAGTATGGTCTCTCAAAATAGGTTCGTGGCACGGCGTCGGAAACGAACCTCGCTACACTATTTCAACAACGTTCGAAACCTTCCCCTTCCCCGAGGGCCTGACGCCGAACATCCCGGCGGCCGACTATGCCGACGACCCGCGCGCGCGGGCGATCGCGGTGGCGGCGGCGGAGCTGAACCGGCTGCGCGAGGCGTGGCTGAACCCGGCCGACCTCGTCGTCGTCGTGCCCGAGGTGGTGCCGACCGCCGCCCCTGGCGAGGCGCCGGTGAAATATCCCGACCGCATCCTGCCGCGCGACGAGGCGGCGGCGAAGGTCCTGAAGAAGCGCACGCTGACCAACCTCTACAACGAGCGCCCGGCGTGGCTTTCCGCCGCCCACGCCCGCCTCGACGCCGCCGTGGCCGCCGCCTACGGCTGGCCGGCGGACCTTTCCGACGAGGACATCCTCGCCCGACTGTTCGCCCTCAACCAGGAGCGGGCGGCGGCGGGGCGGTGAGAGGTGCTGTCGTCGGGTCGGGGGGCAGTCCATCTCGTTCGGCGTCATCCCGGACAAGCGAGGCGCAGCCGAGCGCAGATCCGGGACCCAGCGGAAGAGTCCGCGCCTTCGGCGCGGCTCAAGCGTCGCGCGTGCCGCGCGACCACTGTTGCGCTGGGTCCCGGATCGCTCCGCGTTGCTTCGCGTCCGGGATGACGGCGGTGGGGATATCGGATCGCTTCGCGTTGCTTCGCGTCCGGGATGACGGCGGTGGGGATATCGGATCGCTTCGCGTCCGCGATGGCGGCGGTGGTGTTCGTTTGCAGATCGACCGCGACGCACCCAAGATGGGCGCGTTTCGCGTCGGCCGAAAGCCGGTGCTACCGAGCCCTCATCGAGATCACCCCATGTCCCTCACCATCCGCCCCCTCGCCCCCGCCGACCGTGCCGGGTGGGACCCGCTGTGGGCGGGATATCTCGTGTTCTACGAGGAGGCCCTCGCCCCCCACATCACCGAGGAGACGTGGCGGCGGCTCGTCGATCCGGCGGTCGATCCGCACGGGCTCGTCGCGGTCGATGCGGAGGGGCGGCTCGTCGGCTTCGCGCACTATTTGTTCCACCGCTCGACCTGGGCGATCGGGCCGTACTGCTATCTGGAAGACCTGTTCGTCTCGCCGGACGTGCGCGGCGGCGGGGTCGGCAAGGCGCTGATCGAGGCCACCTATGCCGCCGCCGACGCGGCCGGCGCCGAGGCGACCTACTGGATGACGCAGCACTTCAACGAGAAGGGCCGCCGCCTCTACGACCACGTCGGCAAGCTCACCCCGTTCATCAAGTACCAGCGGCCGTAGGGCCGCTCCTCCCACCAGCAGCGACCGGCGTTGCCCCGGAACAGCGGGGACGGGGCCTTGGGCGGCGTTGCGAATCATCACGGCGCGCCGCACGGTCCCGCCCATGACCGCGCTGCCGCTGTTTCCCGACCTCGTGCCCGATTTCCCCGACCCCGCCGTCGACCGGGCGGCGCGCAAGGCGTTCGGCGGGCCGGTCTGCGGCATCGACGAAGCCGGGCGCGGGCCGTGGGCGGGGCCGGTGGTGGTGGCGGCCGTGGTGTTCCACGGCAAGCGGCCACCGGAGGGCCTCGGTGATTCGAAGGTGCTGACCGCGGACGCGCGCGAGCGGCTGTTTTCCGCCATCCTGGATGTGGCGGACGTGTCGGTGGTGCTCGCCTCGCCCGGCCGCATCGACGCCATGAACATCCGCGCCGCGACCCTGTGGGCGATGGCGCGCGCCGTCGCCGGCCTCTCCGACCGGCCGGCGGGCGCGCTGATCGACGGCCGCGACGTGCCGCCGGGGCTCGTGTGCGAGAGCCGCGCCCTCGTCCGCGGCGATGCGCGCTCGCCCTCGATCGCCGCCGCCTCGATCGTCGCCAAGGTGACGCGCGACCGGCTGATGACGGCGCTCGCGGGCTCCGTGCCGGGCTACGGTTTCGAGCGCCACAAGGGCTACGGCACGCGCGAGCACGCCGCCGCGCTCGCCAGCCTCGGCGTCTCGATCCACCACCGCCGCTCCTTCGAGCCCGTGCGGGCGCGGCTTGCGCTGGGCTGAGGCGCGGACGGGCCCGTCGGCTCGGGCCGGCCGGGGTGCGCGATACCGGCGGCGATGCCGGAACAGGCGAAAACGGGCCGTGGGTCGCCCCCCGGCCCGTTCCGTCTTCGCCGACGGGGCTCCTCGTTCCCCGGCGGCTCCGAACTGGCCACCCCTCGCTCCGACCGGGATCGGGCCGATACGCGTGGGGCGACAACTTGGCAGTGGCATTTGGGGGGCGCCTAAGCCTCCGTCACCGCCCACGGATCGCGAGGCGGCCGCTGCGTTACAGCTTGCGGCACTGGTCTTCCTTGTTGCCCTGCACGGTGTTGCCGCCGCCGACCGGCGCCGGGGTGTTCTCCTTGCATTGCAGGTTGCCGTCGACGACGTTCGCCTCGACCGTCACGCCGCCGGTGTTCTGGAAGGCCTGCAGGTCGGCACCGACGGTGTTGCCGACGACCGTCATGGCGCCCTTGTTCTGCTCGAGCTGGATCGAGCCGTCGACGGTGCTGGCCTCGATGGTCGCCGCGCCACCCTGCTTCACCTGCACCGAGCCGCCGACGCGCGAGTCACGGCGCACCGTCACCGCCTTGGCGCCCTCGGCCTGGACGTTGCCGACCACCACCACCTTGGCGGCGATCAGCGTCGCCCCGGTCTCGACGATGATCGACCCCTTCACGCGGGTGCCGTCGAGCTTGCAGGTGGCCTTCGCCGGCACCTTGAGATTGTCGACCGTCACCTTGCCGAGCGAGGAACGGCAGATCCGCTCCTCGGCACTGGCCGGCGTGGCGGCCAGCAGCGCCAGCGGCATCACGATCGCGGCGAACGCCGCGGCGGACTTGAACTTCGACATTTGCGTCTCCTGATTTCCCGACCGGGCGCCCACGGCGCCGATCACCCCACGACCTCGACTGTCGCCGCGAGGGCGGCACCGGGCGCCGAGGGGGGCGGGCCGGCGCCGGCTCTGGGCGCAGGGGAAGAACGCCGGGCGGCGCGGGTTATTCCGTAGGGGGAGACGAGAATCGCCGCGGCAGGCGGCGCGCGGTGAAGCGGGCTGCCGGCGGCGGATCGGGCGGCCGGAAACGACAAAGGCCGCACCGTCGCCGGCGCGGCCTTCGCGAATGCGGGGCAGAAACGCCGCGCGAGCGGCGCGGAGATCAGTTGAGGCGGGTCTTCACCGCGATGATGCCATCGTCGAGCAGCCGGCTGGCGACGTCGCCGGTGACCTTGTCCTGAAGGATCACGCGGGCGGCGGCCACCGCCACTTCGGCGGCGCGGGCGCGGACCTCGGCGACGGCCTGCGCCTCCGCCTGGGCGATCTTCGTCTCGGCCGTGGCGGTGCGCCGGGCGATCATCTCGTCGAGCGCCTGGCGGGCATCGGTGGTCATGCGCTCGGCCTCGAGCTTGGCGGTCGACAGGATCGTCTCCGCCTCGGCCTCGGCCTCCTTGCGCTTGCGCTGATATTCGGCGAGCACGGCCTGCGCCTCCTCGCGCAGGCGGCGCGCCTCGTCGAGCTCGCGGCGGATGCGCTCGGCGCGGCTGTCGAGGGCGGCGGTGATCTTGCCCGGCACCTTCATGTAGGCGATCAGCGCGAAGAACAGGATCAGGCCGACGAGCGCAAAGAACGACGCGTCCATGATCAGGCCTCCTGGCGCTTGACGCGGGCGACGGCGGCCGTCGCCTCGGCCGTGTCGACCGTTACCGGGGCGAGCCGCCGGACGACCTCCTCGGCGGCGTCGATGGCGATGCCGTCGACCTCGGACAGTGCCTTGTCGCGGATCGCATGGATGCGGGTCTCGGCCTCGGCGAGCTTGCCGGCGAGACCGGCTTCCGCCGCCTTGCGCTTCTCGGCGAGATCGGCGTTGACGGCCGCGCGGCGTTCCTCGGCGATCGCCTGCGCCTTGCGGCGGGCCTCGGCGAGCTCCGCCTCATAGGTCTCGATGACGCGCTCGCTCTCTTCCTTGAGGCGAGAGGCTTCCGCGAGGTCGCCGACGATGCGGTCGCTGCGATCCTCGAGGATGCCGCCGATGCGCGGCACGATCACCCGCGCCATCAGGTAGTAGAGAACACCGAAGGTGATCGCGAGCCAGAACAGCTGCGATGCGAACGTGGTCGTATCGAACGGCGGAAAAACGACGCCGGGCTCACCTGCATGTTCCACGGCGGCGCCTCCTACGTCGGTGGCCAGTTCCTGCATCACTTCGCTCTCGGTCGCCATCGACCTCTCCCGCGTAGGGCCTGAAGCCCGACGTGTCCCAGCCACCTGGTGCGGCGAAGGCCGCGGCCCGCGTGCGTTCCCGCAAGGGTGAGGCACACGGGCACGCGGCGCGCACCGCACGGCCGATCCGCATCACGCCCCCCCGGGGGGCCGCGCGCCGACCGGTCGCAACGTTGGCGGACAATGCCGGCAACAGCGCCGGCACGGCCCGACGCGACGCGATCAGGTGAACAGCAGGATCAGGGCGACGAGCAGCGAGAAGATGCCGAGCGCCTCGGTCACGGCGAAGCCGAAGATCAGGCGGCCGAACTGGCCGTCGGCGGCCGAGGGGTTGCGCAGCGCGCCAGCGAGGTAGTTGCCGAAGATGTTTCCGAGGCCGAGGGCCACGAGGCCCATGCCGAGACAGGCGATACCGGCGCCAATGGCCTTTGCCGCATCCGCTTCCATGTGTGTGCTCCTTGGTGAAAGGCGGGATGATGGGGACGTTGGATGAAAAGAGTGTGGGGTCGAACGGGGACGGGCGCGATGCCGGCCGGGCTCAGTGCCCGGGGTGGACCGCGTCGTTGAGATACATGCAGGTCAGCACGGTGAAGACATAGGCCTGCAGGAAGGCGACGAGGAATTCGAGCGCCGTGATCGCCACCGTCATGCCGAGCGGCAGCACGGCGCCGAACCAGCCGCCGATGCCGAGCGAGCCGAGCGTGACGACGAAGCCGGCGAACACCTTCAGCGTGATGTGGCCGGCCAGCATGTTGGCGAACAGACGCACGGACAGGCTGATCGGCCGCGACAGGAACGAGATGATCTCGATCACCGAGACGAACGGCACGATGGCCATCGGCACGCCGCTCGGCACGAAGATGCCGAAGAAGTGGGTGCCGTGCCGGATCACGCCGGCGATCACCACCGTCAGGATCACCAGCATCGCCAGCGCGAACGTCACGATGATGTGGCTCGTCACCGTGAAGAAGTAGGGGAACATCCCCCACAGGTTGGCGAACAGGATGAACATGAACAGCGAAAAGACGAACGGAAAGAACCGCATACCCTCGGTTCCTGACGAGCTTCGCAAGGTGTTGGCGACGAACTCGTAGGACATCTCGGCGAGCGACTGCCAGCGGTTGGGTACGAGGCCGCGGCCGGTGGTCGACAAGATCAGGAAGATCGCGATGGAGCCGACCGTCAGCGCCATGAACAGGGCGGAATTGGTGAAGGAGAGGTCGACGCCGGCGACGTCGATATCGACGAGGGGAGAGACAACGAACTGTTTGATCGGGTCGTTCGCCACCGTCGTCCCCTCTGCGCGCGGGCCCGCGCCCGCTCCGTCTCGTTGGCCGGTGTCGCCACCGGAAATCCGTACCGGCGACCGCCGGCCTTTTCAAACAACCGGCGACCGCCGGCTTGGTCATTCAGCGCCGCCGCCGCCGTCAGCGCTTGCCGTGGCCGCCGCCGGGCGTCGTCGCCCGGCCGGTGACCCTCAGCACGTTGAGGACGCCGGCCGCAAAGCCGAGCAGCAGGAAGATCACCAGCCCGAACGGCGAGCTGCCGAGCATCCAGTCGATGAACCACCCCAGGCCGGCCCCGACGATGATGCCGGCGACGAACTCGGAACTGATCTTCACCGCCTGCCCCCACCCCGACGAACCCGTCGACGCGGTCGCATCCGGCTCCTGCTTCAGGCCCGGACGTTCGAGCGAACGACCGAGCTTCTCCAGGCGATCCGCCAAGGCACGATCAGCAGCACGATCGGCAGGATCGCCCCCGGGACGCCCGTCGCCGCGCTCGCCGCCAGACCCCGAAGGACCCCGTCCGCCAGAGCCGCGATCGGACATCGGGTCCAGCCTCCTGAAAGCGGCCGCTTCGGATCGCTCCGAAGGCCTTCGCACCACGTCGTGGCGTGTCGCGCAGAAACAGGTCCCTCGGGGCCGACCACCCCTGAAACCGGGCGCACAATAGTCAGCCGCCGGAGCCGCTGTCAAGGAATCCCCGGCAGGTCGCAAACTCTTGAATCGTAACAAGATTCTGCTGTCGCGCCGGGTTGCGACAATCGGCCCGCCGGGCCGGTCCGGCTCAGCCCGCCTGGCGGAACTCCTCCGCCGTCTCCAGGCTCACCGAGACGACCTGGGAGACACCACGCTCGGCCATCGTCACGCCGAACAGCCGGTTCATGCGCGCCATGGTGATCGGATTGTGGGTGACGATGAGGAAGCGCGTGTCCGTCCGCCGCGTCATTTCGGCGACGAGATCGCAGAAACGCTCGACATTGGCGTCGTCGAGCGGCGCGTCGACCTCGTCGAGCACGCAGATCGGCGCCGGGTTGGTGAGGAAGACGGCGAAGATCAGCGCGAGCGTCGTCAGCGCCTGTTCCCCGCCGGAGAGCAGCGTCAGCGTCTGCGGCTTCTTGCCGGGCGGGCGGGCGACGATCTCCAGGCCCGCTTCCAGCGGGTCGTCCGAATCGACCAGCGCCAGCTCGCCCTCGCCGCCGTCGAAGAGGTGGCGGAACAGCGAGCGGAAGTGGCCGTCGACGATGCCGAAGGCGGCGAGCAGCCGCTGGCGCGCTTCGCCGTTCAGCGTCTGGATCGCCTGGCGCAGACGACGGATCGCCTCGACGAGCTCGTCACGCTCGGAGGTGAGCGTGTCGCGGCGGGCCTCGGCCTCGGCGACCTCCTCCTCGGCGCGCAGGTTGACGCCACCGAGCCGCTCGCGCTCGAGCTTCAGGCGCTCGAGGCGCGCCTCGAGGCCGGCCGGCTCGGGCAGCGGCGCGGCGGGCGCGAAGCCGGCGACCTTCGCCGCCTCCTCGGGTGGCCCGTCGAGGGCTTCGGTGATGACCGATTCGATCTCGGCCAGGCGCAGGCGCGCCGCCTCGCGCCGCTCCTCGGCCCGGCCGCGCAGTTCGCGCGCCGCCGACAGCGCCTCCAGCGCGTCGCGCGCGGCCCGGTCGGCGACGGCGAGCGCCGCCTCGCCGGCTGTGCGGGCCTCGGTCGCCGCGGACGCGGTGGCCTCGGCTGTGGCGATCTCCTCGACCAGCACCCGCCGGCGTCGGGCGATCTCCACCGGTGCATCGGCGAGCGCCGCCTGTTCGGTGACGATCGCCGCCCGGCGGTCGTCGAGCTGGGTGCGGTGGGCGGTGGCGGCGGCGACGCGCTCGCCGGCGGTCTCGCGCTCGGCGACGATCTGGCGGCGACGGCGGCCGCGCAGCTCGGCCTCGCGGGCGTGGGTGGCGGCGGCGGCGCGCGCCTCGCCGGCGGCGGCGCGGCGCTCGGCCACCACGGCGCGGCGCTCGGCGATCACCGTGTCCAGCGCGCCCGCCGCCGGCGCGTCGGCGAGGGCCTGGCGGGCGGCGGCGTGGGCCGCGGCGGCGGCCTCGCGATCGGCGGTGCGGCGGTCGGCGAGATCGGCGAGGGAGCGCGCCCGGGCATCGACCTCGGCGAGGCGGCGCTCGGCCTTGACGAGGGCGTCGCGGGCGCGGGCGACGTCGCCCTGGCGGGCACGGACGGCCTCGCGCGCGCCGCGCTCGGCAGCACCCGTAGGGCCGACGGCGGCCTGGGCTTCCGCGTGGACGGCGCGGGCGCTCGCAGCGGCGGCGCGGGCGGCGGCGGCGTCGGCCTCGACCTCGGCCAGGCGGTTGCGCTCGGCGAGGCGCTGGGCGGCGGCGGTGGGGGCGTCGGCGGCGGCGACGAAGCCGTCCCACCGCCACAGGTCGCCGGCGCGGCTGACGAGGCGCTGGCCGGGCTTCAACAGTGGCCGCAGCGCCGCTGCCTCGGCGGGCTCGACGAGGCCGATCTGGGCGAGGCGGCGGGCGAGCGCCGGGGGCACGCGGACATGGGCGGCGAGCGGCGCCGCACCCGGCGGCAGCGGCGGATCACCGTCGTCGGCCGCACCTTCCCAGCGCGACGGCGCGCGCGGATCGAGCGAGGCCTCGAGATCGTCGCCGAGCGCGGCGGCGAGCGCCCGTTCGTAGCCGCGATCGGCGGCGACGGCGTCGAGCACCGGCGCGTGGCCGCCGGGCGTGGCGGCGGCGAGGACGCGGGCGAGCGCCTTCGCCTCGGCCTCGAGCCGGGCGAGCGCCGTGTCGGCCGCCTGCGCCGGGGCACGGGCGGCGGCCTCGCGCTCACGGGCGGCGGCGGCGGCCGTTTCGGCGCCGGCGAGCGCCGCCTCGGCCTCGGACAAGGTGGCCTCGGCGGTGGCGAGTGCGGTGCGCAGCGGCTCGCAGCCGGCGCCGGCGCGGGTGGCCTCGATGGCGGCGCGCTCACCGGCGAGGGCCGCGAGCTCGCGATCGAGGGCGGCGAGGCGGGCGGCGGCGTCACGCTCGCCGCGCTCGCGGGCGGCACGCTCGGCGGCGGCATCGGCGGCCCGCCGCGTCGCCTCCGCCAACAGCGATTCGGCCTCCGCGAGGGCGGCTTCGGCGGCGGACTGTTCAGCGGTGAGCGCGACGCTGCGCGCCTCGACGGCCGCGTCCTCGGCGGCGAGGGCGGCGTCCTCCTCGTTGAGGGCGGTGAGGCGGGCACGGGCCTCGTCGCCGACGGCGGCGGCGCGCACCGCGTCGACCTCCACCTCGGCGGCGCGCCGCTCGAGCTCGGCGATGCGCTGCACGGTGCGCTTCTCTTCGGCGGCGATCGCCTCGGCGGCGAGGCGCAGGCGCTGCAGGGCGGCGGTGGCCGACGCCTCGCGCTCGCGCACCGGCGGCATCGCCGCCGCCGCCACCGCCTGGTCCCGGGCAGCCTCCGACTGAACGGCGGCGCGCGTCTCCACCGCAACTGCGGCGGCGGCCAGCGCCTCGTCGGCATCGGTGACGGCGGCGCGGGCGGCGATCCATTTCAGATAGTGCAGCCCCGCCTCGACCTTGCGGATCTCGCCGGAGAGGTTGCGGTAGCGCGAGGCCTGGCGCGCCTGGCGGCGAAGGCCGTCGAGGCGGCCCTCGATCTCAGTGATGACGTCCTCGACGCGGGCGAGGTTCTGCTCGGCGGCGCGGAGCCGGAGCTCCGCCTCGTGGCGACGGGAGTGCAGGCCGGTGATGCCGGCCGCCTCCTCGAGGATGCCGCGGCGGTGCACCGGCTTGGCGGCGATCAGCTCGCCGATCTGGCCCTGGCGCACCAGCGCCGGCGAGCGGGCACCGGTGGAGGCGTCAGCGAACAACAGCTGCACGTCGCGGGCACGGACGTCGCGGCCGTTGACGCGGTAGACCGAGCCGGCCTCGCGCTCGATGCGGCGCGTCACCTCGAGCGTGTCGGCGTCGTTGAAGCCGGCGGGGGCGGTGCGGTCGAGGTTGTCGAGAACGAGGGTGACTTCCGCCCGGTCGCGCGCCGGTCGGCGCGTCGAGCCGGAGAAGATGACGTCGTCCATGCCGGAGGCGCGCAGGCTCTTCGACGAGCTTTCGCCCATCACCCAGCGCAGCGCCTCGACGAGATTGGACTTGCCGCAGCCGTTCGGCCCGACGACGCCGGTCATGCCGGCCTCGATCGGCACGTCGGTCGGCTCGACGAAGGTCTTGAAGCCGGCGATGCGGAGCTTGACGAACTTCATCGCCGTCGCCCTGCCGCCGCGGCGGGCGGGGGGGACACGGTGGTCGGGGGCGTCACGGTGGCGCGCACATGATCGCGCGCGCCACCCGTCTGATGAGGGCGCGGCGCGCTAGCGCAGCAGAGGCTCCAGGATCGCGTCGAATTCGCCAATCGTCTTGGCCCCGCGGACCACCTCGCCGTTGACGAAGAAGGTCGGCGTCGAATCGACACCGAACTGCGCGCCACGGTCCTTGACGCCGTTCACTCCGTCGAGGAGCTCCTGATTCGTCAAGCAGGCCTCGAAGTTCTCCTGTGTGAAACCAGCCTGCTTCCACAGGTTCAGCAGCGCCGCCACCGGATCGTCGGTCCGCGTCCAGTCGGCCTGCTTCTCGAAGAACAGGTCGACCATCTGGAAATATTTGCCGTCACCGGCGCAATGCGACAGCATGAAGGCGGCCGCGGAGAGCGGATCGAGCGGGAATTCGCGCATGATGAAGCGCACCTTCCCGGTGTCGATATATTTCTCCTTCAGCGCCGGGTAGGTCTGCTTGTGGAAGGCGGCGCAGTGGCCGCAGGTGAGCGAAGCGTACTCGACGATCGTGACGGGTGCGTCGGCGGAGCCGATCGCCTCCTCGCCGAGCGGGCCAGCCTCGAGCAGCTTCGCCATGTCGACGGTCTGTGCCAAGGCGGGCAACGGCGGCAGGGCGAGGCCTGCGGCGGCCGACAGCGCGATGGCACCGCCGATGGCCTGTCTGCGGGTCGGTCTCAAGTGGGAACTCCTCGGTGCGCAGGGGAAAGGGGGTTCGCCGCCCTCGCCGGTGGGGACGATGGAGACGCAGGAATGGGGCGAACATGGGGACCGGACGGCGCGGGTCCAGAGGACAAGACCGCGCGGCCGAGCCGCTCGACCGCCTGGCGCAGCCCGCCGTCGACGATGCCGCCGGCACGAGCGGCGACTGCCGCGGTCTCGGCCGGCGCCAGCGGTCGAACGCGCCGGCGGACCGGAGGCGGCGGCGGCGGCCGGAAATTCTGCTCGACGCGGATGCGGGCGATCGCCCGCCAGCCCAGGAAGGCGTTGAGGCGCTCGACGAGCTGCGGACCGGCGTGAGTGAGAATGAGGGCGGTCGGGCCGTCGGATGAGACCATCAGGGTGGCCGGCTCGCCCTCCCCGGCCTCGCCGCGGCGGCGCGGCCAGACGAGTTTCTCGGGGCGCGAGCCGTGCGCGACCTCGGCACCGACGAGTTCCGGCCACAGCGTCACCAGCTCCGACGACGCGAAGCCGCGCCGGCGGCAAGCCGGGTCGATGGCGCGGCCGACGAGGTCGGCGATCGGGCGGGGCTCACGCCGCATCCGCCGGTGTCCTTTCGCATCGCGGCACCGTGCCGGTGCCCCTGGTGAACCGCCGAGCCCCCGCGGTCCGGTTGTGGGAAGCCAGTGTGCTCACCGCGGCGGGTCGACGCAAGCGCCGCGGTGCAAACGCAGATCCGAGGCCAACCGGAAGCAGTGATCACTCCGGGAACAGCAGCCAGTCGCGATCTCGTGCCCCATGCAGCACATGCAGCACCTGCACGGTTTCGTCCTCGATTCGGTAGAAGATCACGTAGTCGCGGTAGGGGCGGCGGCGAACACCCGTATCCTTCTGGTGCGGCACCAGCGGGAACGCCCGGGGCATCGTCGCGAGTTGCCTGCAACAGGCGACCAGCTCATCAACAAACGTTCGTGCCCTCTTACGACTGTCCACGGCAATGAAGTCGCCGATTTCGATCAGATCCGCCTTCGCCGCAGCCGAAAAGACGACCCTCACCGGTCGCCACTTTCTCCGTCCGGGCCGCTATACCGCGCCGACAGTTCCGTGTGGACGTCCTCCAGAGTGTGAAGCCGACCGGCTTCCGCATCGGCGATGCCGCGGGCGATCGCCGCGTTCAGCGCCGCCAGCCGCTTTTCGCGCTCCTCCACCAGCCGGACGCCCTCGCGCAGGACCTCGCTGCGCGAGCCGTAGCGACCCGACTTCACGAGCTCGGTGACGGTGCTTTCAAGCTTCAGGCCCAGTTTCGCGCTCGAGGTCGTCATCCCGATTCTCCTGCCTTGAAGCCTTCCGGGGGGTATTAACAGTTATCATCACCCCGTGGCTCCCATGCAAGTGTGGACGGGTCGTCTGCGCGCTATCGAAGCGGTGCGGACGTCCTCTATCTTGTCCCCATGCTCGAAAAAGCGTCGGCAACTCCTCACGCGTCCCCCCTCCCCACCCCGTCCGCCGCCGACCTGCTCGCCTGGTACGACCGGCACGCGCGGCGGCTGCCGTGGCGGGCCGGGCCGGTGGAGCGGCGGCGGGGCGTGCGGCCGGACCCCTACCGGGTGTGGCTGTCGGAGGTGATGCTGCAGCAGACCACCGTCGCCGCGGTGAAGGGCTACTTCGAGGCGTTCACGGCGCGCTGGCCGACGGTCGGCGATCTCGCGGCGGCCGACGAGGCGGAGGTGATGAAGGCGTGGGCCGGGCTCGGCTACTACGCCCGCGCCCGCAACCTGAAGCGCTGCGCCGAGGCCGTGGCGAACGCGCACGGTGGCCGCTTTCCGGCCGACGAGGCCGGCCTCGCCGCCCTGCCCGGCATCGGCGCCTATACGTCGGCGGCGATCGCGGCGATTGCCTTCGACGAGCCGGCCGCCGTCGTCGACGGCAACGTCGAGCGGGTGTTCACCCGCCTCTTCGCCATCGAGACGCCGCTGCCGGCCGCCAAGACGATCGTGCGCGAGCGCGTTGCCGCCGTGGTGCCGACCGACCGGCCGGGCGAGTTCGCCGAGGCGACCATGGACCTCGGCGCGACGATCTGCACCCCGAAGCGGCCCGCCTGCGGCCTCTGCCCATGGACACAGGCCTGCCGCGCCCGGGCGGCGGGGACGCAGGAACTCTATCCGGTGAAGGCGGCCAAGACGGCGCGGCCGGTGCGGCGCGGCGCGGCCTTCGTGGCGGTGCGGGCCGACGGCGCCGTGCTGGTGCGCCGGCGCGAGCCACGCGGCCTGCTCGGCGGCATGACCGAAGTGCCCGGCAGCGAGTGGCGGGTGGCGGCGGCTGCCGAGGCCTCGGCCGATTCCGCTCTGCTGTCCGCCGCGCCATTTCCCGCCGACTGGCGACGGCTGCCGGCGCCGGTGGCGCACACCTTCACGCACTTCCACCTGGAGCTCGACGTCTGGCGGGCCACCGTGGTCACCGATATGGCGGCGCCGGCGGGGATGTGGTGGTCGGCGGCCGCCGATATCGACGGCGAGGCGCTGCCGTCGGTGTTCCGCAAGGTGGTGGCGGGGGCGGTCGAGGGTGCCGTCTCGAACGGCCGGCCGCGGCGCCGCTGACGCCGGGCGGCTGCGGGGTCACCCGGGTCATCCGCCCTCCCCCGTCGGGAGCGGGCGCGAAGCCTTCAGTCGAACGTGAACCACTTCATCAGGTCCGTCGCCTGGCGGCGCGATGCGGCGTCGTCCGCCGCCGTCTTGACGTCGACGATCAGCAGCATCGTCTTGGCGTCGATGACGAAGGTCTGGTCGTACATGCCGTACTGCTTGCCGTCGGGCATGTTCACTCCGTAGATCAGATCGGTGAACAGGAAGTCGATCTTGCCGGTGGTGAACTTCCGCGGCTGCATCACCATCTCGAAGCCGATGGTATTCGCCTTTTTCTGGCCGACGACGTTGTCGAGCGCCCAGTGGGCGCGGTCGAAGCCATCGCCGGCGCCGCGCCGGGTGGCGAAGACGCTGATGCTCGGCGACATCGAGGCGTAGGGGGCCGGCCGGGTGAACTCGATGACCGGCATGTAGTCGCCGTACTTCAGGTCCATCAGCGCGATCTCGGTATGGAAGTTCGCGCGCGGGTCGGCCACCCGCTGGCCGGCGACGGTGAACACCCCCCAGCCCGGCGGCGCTTCGAAGGTGAACTTCAGGCCGGGAAAGCGGTGGGTCGAGGTGGCCGCCGCCGGGGCGGCCGCCGCGACGACGGCCACGACCGCGACCATCAGCCCGACGGCGGCCGAGGCCAGGCGGCGGACGGCACCGCGTGCGAGCCCGTGCCGCATCGCCGACACGACGCCGCAGATATCCGCTTCACTCATCTGCACGCGTCCCTTTGTGAACCTCGAATCCGAGGCATAGCATGGCGCTCACTGCGCCGGAATCGCGGCGGCGTGGAGGCGATGGCGGGCCTCGTGCCCCGCGCCGGAGAAGCACGGCAGCGCCGGGCGCGATCGGGGGAGGCGACCATCGACACGTCGGCAAAGGGCGGCATGCGTGCCGCGGCATCACTCGCGGCCGCCGTCGCGGCCATCGGCCTCGGCGGCGGAACGGTGGTCCCGGCGCAGGAGGCCGCCGCAACGGCGTCCCAAGACGGGCTCGGCTGGTACACAGCCGCCCAGGCGGCGAGCGGCCAGCAGCTCTTCAACAACTACTGCGCCGAGTGCCACCGGCCGGACCTCACCGGCGCCGACGGGCCGGCGCTGAAGGGCGCGGCCTTCCTCAAGACCTTCGGCGGACAGCCGCTTTCGGACCTCTACGGGATCGAGCACACCACGATGCCGGCGGTGAACCCCGGCTCGCTGCCGGCGTCGACGCTGCTGCCGATCACGGCCTTCATCCTGCAGCAGAACGGCTTTGCCGCCGGCGACGCGCCGCTCGACGAGGCGACGCTCGCCCGGACGCTGCCGGCGGCGCCGTAGCGGCGGCGCCGGCCGGCCTCAGGCGCCGCCGGCGAAGGCGGCGCGGATGCGCTCGCGCAGCGCGTCGATCGGCTGCGGGCCGGCACCCTGGTCGAGGTGCCAGAACGTCCAGCCGTTGCAGGCCTCCAGCCCCTGCACGAGGGCGCCGACCTTGTGGATCGAGCCGACGTGGGCGCCCGATTCGAGGCAGCCGTCGGCGCGCACCAGGGCGCGGTGGCGTCGGCGGGAATCGGTCACCTCCGTTCCCGGCGCGACGAGCCCGGCCTCGAGCAGCGCCCCGAACGGCACGCGCGGCGCGCCGCGCTTGCCGGCGAGCGTTTCCAGCGCCCCGTCGGGGGCCGGCTCGACGGCGGCGATGCGGGCGCGGGCAGCGGCCGCGTAGCCTTCGTCACGCTCGATGCCGACGAAGCGGCGGCCGAGCTTGCGGGCAGCGGCGCCGGTGGTGCCGGAACCGAAGAACGGGTCGAGGACGACGTCGCCGGGCTTCGTCGAGGCGAGCAGCACGCGGTAGAGCAGCGCCTCCGGCTTCTGGGTCGGGTGCAGCTTGGTGCCCTCGCCGTCGCGCAGCCGCTCGCCGCCCGAACAGATCGGTAGGTTCCAGTCCGAGCGCATCTGCAGGTCGTCGTTGAAGGCCTTGAGCGCGTGATAGTTGAAGGTGTAGCCCTTCTCGTCGCGGTCGCGGGCGGCCCAGATCATCGTCTCGTGGGCGTTGGCGAAGCGGCGGCCGCGGAAGTTCGGCATCGGGTTCGACTTCACCCAGACGACGTCGTTCAGCACCCAGTAGCCGAGGTCCTGCAGGCTCGTGCCGACGCGGAAGATGTTGTGGTAGGAGCCGATCACCCACAGCGTGCCGGACGGCTTCAGGAGGCGACGGGCGGCGGCGAGCCAGCGGCGGGTGAAGGCGTCGTAGGTGGCGAACGAATCGAAGCGGTCCCAATCGTCGTCGACGGCATCGACGCGGGACTGGTCGGGCCGGTGGAGCGCGCCTTCGAGCTGCAGGTTGTAGGGCGGATCGGCGAAGACGACGTCGACGGAGCCGGCCGGCAGGCTCTCCATGATGGCGATCGAATCGCCGACGAGCACCTCGTCGAGCGGCAGGCGCGCGGCGTCGCCGGCGATGGCGATGCGGGCGGCGTTGGACCGGCGCGGCCGGCGGCCGACGTCGTCGCCGACCCCGCGATCGAGCAGGCGTGCGGTTGCGGCAATCGGGCTCATCGGCGAGCGGCTCCCCTCCAGCAGTCGGAAAGGGAGGTTCGCCAAGCGGCATGAAGTCGGCGTTAAGCGGCAGGCTTAACGAAACAATTACATGAACCACTGCAACGGCTTGTTTACCATAGTCGAAGTCGGATCGAAGCTTCAGGAGGCGGCCGGGATGCCCAGGCGCTGCCGCGCCTCCTCGATCGGCAGGCCGACGACGGGCCAGTAGTCCCATTTGTCGGCGAGATCGAGCGTCATGCGGCTGCCGCGCTCGAGGGCGGCGAACATCCGTCGCGCCATGCCCGGCTCGGCGAGGAGGCCGCGGGAGGCATGCTGCGTGCCCGAGGGGCGCATGTCGACGCCCGTCGAGAAGGTGAGGACGGCGAACAGCACGACGTAGAAGGGCCGGCGCTTCTTGTAGCCGGCGGTGAAGGAGGCGACTTCGATCTCGCCCTCCGGCCGCGTCGAGTAGCCGGCGAGCACGTGGGAGAAGTCGTGGTAGACGCCGGCCTCCGGGAAACCGAAGCGCTCACCCGGCATGGCGAAGCCGTTGCTGCGATAGTAGTCGGAGAGGGCGCGGCCGAGGGTGCCGTCTGGCAGCCGCTCCCAGGCCTGATAGCGGGCGGCGAGGTCGGCATCCTCGACGAGGCCGCGCAGGCCGAGCACGCCCTTGGCGAGCCCGAGGATGCCGTGCTGGTCGAGCTGGTCGCGCATGATGTCGCCGACCTGGCTGCGGCGCAGGAAGTCGAGCTTGAAGAGCAGCATGTCTTGCTCGGTCAGGCGGCGGAGATCGCCGAGCTCCGGGCCATCCACCCCCAGTGCCTCGGCGTAGGCCGCGACGGTGGCCGTCGTCTGCCGGGAGGGTACGCCGTCGGCGAGGGCGACGACGAGCAGGCCGTCGACGAACTGGCGGCGGAGCGCCGGGTCCGGGAAGCCTGCCGCGAGCTCGGCTGGCGTCACCGGCGGCAGCGTGTCGATGTCGGCGGAGATCCGCAGCACGACGTCGCAGGCGGCTTCGAGGAGGGCGCGCTGCGCGGGACGGATGGGGCCGTCGGCGGTGGCGACGGCCTTCAGCGCCCTGAGGCCGAGGAGAGCGACGGCGGGCGGTGGGGTGTCGAGGTGCATGGCTACCGCCGGCGACGGATGGAAACCGAAGACGGGATCATAGCACGGAACGGCAAAGCGGGGCGCCGTTGCCGACGCCCCGCTGAAGCTGGTGCGCATCGCGACGCTGAACTTTCAAACGACGCGCATGTCGAAACTGCCCGATCATCGTAAAGACCAGGTTAAGGCGGGGCGGGCTCGTCCGTTCAGGCGCGGTGCGGCGGACCCGGCTCGGCGGCGTCGACGAGGCGCAGCACGACCTTGCGGCCGCCCCCCCACACGTCGATGCCGAGCGTACCGGCGACGTGGCGGACGCTGCCGTGGGCGCCGAGCAGGGCGCGGCCGAGCGGCGCCTCGGCGGCGCGGAAGGCGATCGCCTCCAGCCGGGCGCCGTCGCCGCCGGCGATCGTCACCTTGACGTGGCTGCCGCCGACGACGAGGGCGTCGACGATGCGATGGCCGGAAAAGGCGAACAGCGGCTCCGGGCAGCCGGCGCCGAACGGGCCGGCCTTCTCGATCATCTCGACGAGTTCGGGCGTGGCGGCGGCGGCCGACAGCGGCGCGTCGATGTCGAGGCCGGCACGGGCGCGGGCGGCTTCCACCGCCGGCCCGAGGCGGTCGCAGAGGAAGGCGCGCAAGGCCTCGACGCGGTCGGCGGCGACGGTGAGGCCGGCCGCCATGGCGTGGCCACCGCCCTTGACGAGGTGGCCGGCCTCAACGGCGGCGACGATCGCCGCGCCGAGATCGACGCCGGAGATGGAGCGGCCGGAGCCGGCGCCGTTCTCGCCGGAAATGGCGATCGCCGGTCGGCCGGTGCGCTCCTTAAGGCGGGCGGCGACGAGGCCGACGACGCCCGGGTGCCAGCGCGCGCCGGCGACCACGACGACCGGATCGTCGCCGAGCGTCAGCGTCATCGCATCGGCCTCGGCGAGCGCCTCGGCCTCGACGTCCTGACGGATGCGGTTGAGGGTGTCGAGATCGGTGGCGATGCGGCCGGCCTCGACGGGATCGTCGATGGCGAGCAGGCGGGCACCGAGGCCCGAGTCGCCGATGCGACCACCGGCGTTGATGCGCGGCCCGAGCAGGAAGCCGAGGTGCCAGGCGGCCGGCGGGCCGGAGAGGCGGGCGGCGTCGGCGAGCGCCGCGAGGCCGGGGTTGGCGCGCAGCCGCATCACCGCGAGGCCGCGCGAGACGAAGGCGCGGTTGAGGCCGGTGAGCGGGACGACGTCGCAGACGGTGCCAAGCGCGACGAGGTCGAGCAGTGCGAGGAGGTCGGGCTCGCGGCCGCCGGCGAAACGGCCACGGCGGCGCAGTTCGCGGTTGAGGGCGACGACGGCGAGGAAGGTGACGCCGGCGGCGCAGATGTGGCCGAGGCCGGAGAGGTCGTCCTGGCGGTTCGGGTTGACCAGCGCCACCGTCGCCGGCAGCACGGTCGGCGCCGGATGGTGGTCGAGCACGACGACGTCGAGGCCGAGCGCGGCGGCGTGCGCCAGCGCGGCGTGGCTGGAGGTGCCGCAGTCGACGGCGACGATGAGCCGGGCGCCGGCCTCGGCCAGCGTGTCGACGGCGATGAGGCCGACGCCATAGCCCTCGGCGACGCGGTCCGGCACGTGCACGCGCGGCCGGCGGCCGACGAGGCTGAGATAGCGGTCGAGGATCGCCGCGGAGGAGGCTCCGTCGACATCGTAGTCGGCGACGACGCCGATCGGCTCGCCGCGCTCGACCGCATCGGCGAGGCGGGCGGCGGCGCGGTCCATGTCAGTGAGGATGGAGGGGTCCGGCAACGCCGTCCGGAGGCTCGGCGCCAGAAAGGCCTCGACGGCGTCGACGCCGATGCCGCGGCCGGCGACGACGCGGGAGACGACGTCCGGCAGACCGTGGCGCTGGGCGATGGCGAGCGCGGTCGCCTCGCCGGCGGCGTCGAGGCGCGGCCGCCAGCGCTTTCCCGTCACCGAGGCGGTGACGTCGAACAGCGGCCGCTCGTCGTCAATGCGGAGGGGGCCGCCGGCCCCCGTCCGATCCTTTATCGCGGCGATCGCTTCCATGTTCGACGGGAGCCGACCGCGGCGCGATTCGTCAATCGTTGTCGAACTTCGAGAAGTCGAGATGGGTGGACTTGATGAAGCGGACGGTGCCGGTCGAGGAGCGCATCACCACCGTGTGCGTCTCGATGCGGTCGCGCTTGAAGGCGACGCCGGCGAGGAAGTTGCCGTCGGTGACGCCGGTGGCGGCGAAGAAGACGTCGCCGGAGGCCATTTCCATCAGGTCGTATTTCTTGTTGGGCTCGGTGACGCCCATCCGCTTGGCGCGGGCGCGCTTCTCCTCGGTGTCGAGGATCAGCCGGCCCTGCATCTGGCCGCCGATGCAGCGCAGCGCCGCCGCCGCCAGCACGCCCTCGGGGGCGCCGCCGATGCCGATGTAGATGTCGATGCCGGTCTCGTCCGGATCGGTGGTGTGGATGACGCCGGCGACATCGCCGTCGCCGATCAGGCGGATCGCAGCACCGGTGGCGCGCACCGCCTCGATCAGGGCGTCGTGGCGCGTCCGGTCCATGATGCAGGCGGTGATCTCGCCGACCGGCACGCCCTTCGCCTTGGCGAGCGCGGCGATGTTCTCGGCCGGCGTCGCGTCGAGGTCGACCAGGCCGGCGGGGTAGCCGGGACCGATGGCGATCTTGTCCATGTAGACGTCGGGGGCGTTGAGCAGGCCGCCCGCCTCCGACAGCGCCAAAACGGCGAGCGAGTTCGGCAGGTTCTTGGCGCAGATCGTCGTGCCCTCGAGCGGGTCAAGGGCGATGTCGACCTTCGGACCCTCGCCGGTGCCGACGCTCTCGCCGATGTAGAGCATCGGTGCTTCGTCGCGCTCGCCCTCGCCGATGACGACGGTGCCCTTGATCGGCAGGCGATTGAGCTCGCGGCGCATGGCGTCGACGGCGGCCTGGTCGGCGGCCTTCTCGTCGCCGCGGCCGCGCAGACGCGCCGCCGCCACCGCCGCCCGCTCGGTCACCCGGACCACCTCGAGCGTGAGCATGCGATCCAGCACCGCCGACGTCCGCCCCTTGTCGCCCTTCGCCATCGCCTCACCTCTGAAATTGTCTTCTGACTTCGTCGTTTGCGGCGGTCCGGCCGGTCAGGCCAGCTTCTCGATGCGGATCATGCGCGGCACGCCCTCGACGACCTCGGACGCCGCGACCGCCTTCAGGGCGTCGCGCATGGCCGCTTCGGTCGTCTCATAGGTGATCATCATGATCGGCTGTGTGTCGGAGGGCACCGCCGAGCCGGGCGCATCCGCCTTCGGGGCGCGCCGCCTCTGCACGATCGATTCGAGCGAGATGCCGTGGTCGCCCATGTGTGCGGCCACCGTGGCGAAGGCACCAGGCTTGTCGCGCACCAGCAGGCGAACATAGTAGCCGCCGGCATGGGCCCGCATCTGCGCCGGGCGATAGGGAACGAGCCGGTCGGCCTTGCGGCCGAAGGCCGGCAGGGAACGCCCGGCGGCGACGTCGGCGATGTCGCCGACCACCGAGGAGGCGGTGGCGGAACCACCCGCACCCGGGCCGACGAGCACGATCTCGCCGACGGCGTCGGCATCGACCGCGACGGCGTTCAGCACGCCGTCGATGCGGGCGATGGCGGAGGACTTCGGCACCATGGTCGGATGGACGCGCTGCTCGATGCCGGTTTCGGTGCGGCTGGCGACACCGAGCAGCTTGATGCGGTAGCCGAGCTCGTCGGCGGCCTCGATGTCGGCCGGCGTGATCGAGGAGATGCCCTCGATGTGGATGGCGCCGGCGTCGACCTCGGTGCCGAAGGCAAGCGCCGTCAGGATCGCCAGCTTGTGGGCGGTGTCGAAGCCCTCGACGTCGAAGGTCGGGTCGGCCTCGGCGTAGCCGAGGCGCTGGGCGTCGGCGAGGCAGTGGCCGAAATCGAGGCCTTCCTTCTCCATCCGCGTCAGGATGTAGTTGCAGGTGCCGTTGAGGATGCCATAGACGCGGCTCACCGCATTGCCGGCGAGCGCCTCGCGCAGGGTGCGGACGATCGGGATGCCGCCGGCCACCGCCGCCTCGAAGCCGATGCTGACGCCGGCCGCGTCGGCGATGCGGGCAAGTTCGTTGCCGTGGGCGGCGAGCAGCGCCTTGTTGGCGGTGACGACCGGCAGCCCGCGGGCGAGCGCCGCGCGGACGGCGGCGGCCGCCGCCCCGCCCTCGCCGCCGACGAGCTCGACGAAGACGTCGATGTCGGCTTCAGCGGCGAGGGCCGCAGGGTCGTCGTACCAGGCGAGGCCGGCGAGATCGACGCCGCGGTCCTTGTGGCGGTCGCGGGCCGAGACGGCCGTCAGGACGATCGGCCGGCCGCAGCGGTCGACGAGCGCATCGGCGTGACGCTGCAACAGGGCGACCGTCGCCGCGCCGACGGTTCCGAGCCCGGCAAGGCCCACTTTCAGCGGCTTTTTCATGAGGTCTCGAATCCGCGGGTCGTCTCGGCTCGGCCAATCCTTCCGCACCGTCACCGCACCCTCGGGGGCCGGGCGCGGTCGCGGGAGTGCTTGACGGCGGGTGACGGGACGCGGCGCCGACCTCGATGGTCAGCGCCTCGCCCCGATCGGGATGACGTTGTGCAATGTTTCCCCCGCCGTTTCAAGGAACCGGCGGACGCCGCGGGCGGCCTGGCGGATGCGCTGCTCGTTCTCGACCAGCGCGATGCGCACATGGCCGTCGCCATGCTCACCGAAGCCGATGCCGGGGGAAACGGCGACGTCGGCCTTCTCCAGCACGAGCTTGGAGAACTCCAGGCTGCCGAGGTCGCGGAAGCGCTCCGGGATCGGCACCCAGGCGAACATCGAGGCAGCCGGGGCCGGCACCAGCCAGCCCGCCTTCTCGAAGCTGTCGACCAGCACGTCGCGGCGGCGGCGGTAAATGTCGCGCACCTCCTGGATCGGCTCGTCGCCGGCATTGAGCGCCGCGGTGGCGGCCACCTGGATCGGCGTGAAGGCGCCATAGTCGAGATAGGACTTCACCCGCGCCAGGGCGGCGATCAGCCGCTCGTTGCCGACGGCGAAGCCGATGCGCCAGCCGGGCATCGAGAAGGTCTTCGACATCGAGGTGAATTCGACGGCGACGTCCATCGCCCCCGGCACCTGAAGGACGGAGGGCGGCGGCACGCCGTCGAAATAGATCTCGGAATAGGCGAGGTCGGACAGCACGAAGATGTTGTGCTTCTTCGCGAAGGCGATGACGTCGCGGTAAAAGTCGAGATCGGCGACGATCGCCGTCGGGTTCGCCGGGTAGCACAGCACGACGGCGAGCGGCGACGGGATCGAGTGGACGACGGCGCGCTCGAGGGCGTGGAAGAACTCCGGCCCCGGCTCGGCCGGCACCGAGCGGATGGCGCCACCGGCCATCAGGAAGCCGAAGGCGTGGATCGGATAGCTCGGGTTCGGCACCAGCACGACGTCGCCCGGCGCGGTGATCGCCTGCGCCATGTTGGCGAAGCCCTCCTTCGAGCCGAGGGTGGCGACCACCTGGGTGTCCGGGTCGAGCTTCACGCCGAAGCGGCGGGCATAATAGCCGGCCTGGGCGCGGCGCAGGCCGGCGATGCCCTTGGAGGCGGAATAGCGGTGGGTGCGCGGCCGCTGCACGGCGTCGCAGAGCTTGTCGACGATGAATTTCGGGGTCGGCAGGTCCGGGTTGCCCATGCCGAGGTCGACGATGTCGGCACCGGCGGCGCGAGCCTTAGCCTTGAGCCGGTTGACCTGCTCGAAGACATAAGGGGGCAGCCGGCGCGTCTTGTGGAAATCTTCCATCGTCGTGGGTCCCGTGGACGAGGGCCACGGACCGTCCCGTGGCCGGCTGCCTCATAGCATCGTTCGCCGGCTCACGCACGCGCCAGGGTGGCAGCCGGCGCCGGCTTCAGGAGCCGCCGATCGCCGCGCGGGCCTGCGCCTCGTGGGTGGCGCCGGCGGCCTGCAGCTCGGCAGCGGTGCTGGACGTGGCCGCGGGCCGCGCACCGCCCTGGGCGGAGAGGTCGCCGGAAAGCGATTTCTCGGCGGTGGCCTGCTCTTCGGTCGTCAGGGGCACGCCGCCGACGATGACGGGCATGGCGCTGATGTTCGGGTAGCCGTCCGGCGTCGTCGCCGGCACCTCGTCCGCGGAGAGGCGGCTCGGCTCGGGCTCTGGCATCGGAATGAGGGTCGCGCCGGGGTCGTTGGCGCAGGCCGCGACAGCCAACGTCGCCGCCAGGGCGAGAGCGGTGCCGATCCGGCCCCGACCGACAGGGTGTCGCCGTCCATCCTGCATCAACCGGCCACCGCGCACCCGAGTCCCCCCGGTTCCCCGTCATCAGGCGGAGACATAGCAGACGGCCGCCGCGGCGCACAGACAGACGAATGGTTCCACCGCTTTGACGCCGCGCTGTTGTCACGGTGCCATCCGACGCCTTTATTAGGGCCGAGCAGGGACGGGATGCCAATGACGGTCGGCAAGGAGGCCCCGCCGCAGAACGCGGCGGGAGAGCAAGGCAAGCCAGACAAGGGGAACGCGGGCGCCACGGCGGCCGCGACAGGCGCAGCCGCGCCCGAACACCCGGTGCTGCAGTACATGGTGCAGAACCCGGAGCTGTTCGCGCAGAACCTCGCCCGCGTCGTCGAGGAGGGCGGCAAGGCGCTCGCCGCCTATCTCGGTCCGCGCGAGGCCGGCGAGAAGAAGAACGAGCTCGCCGACGAGCTCGCCGACGTCATCAAGACGATGGCGCAGGTGAGCGAGTTCTGGCTGGCCGACCCGCAGCGCACGGTGGAGGCGCAGTCGCGGCTGTGGTCCGGCTACATCAACCTGTGGGACCAGTCGATGCGGCGGATGATGGGCGAGCAATCGACGCCCGCCGCCGAGCCCGACGCGCGCGACAAGCGCTTCCGCGACCCGGAGTGGTCGGCCAACCACTTCTTCGACTTCGTCAAGCAGGCCTACCTGATCACCAGCCGCTGGGCGGAGGACATGGTCGGCCGCGCCGAGGGCCTCGACCCGCACACACGCCAGAAGGCCGACTTCTACGTCCGCCAGATCGGCAACGCGCTGTCGCCGTCGAATTTCGTCGCCACCAACCCGGAGCTTTTGCGCGCCACCCTCACCTCGCACGGCGAGAACCTCGTGCGCGGCATGAAGATGCTGGCGGAGGACCTGCGCGAGGGGAAGGGCGACCTGAAGCTGCGGCAGACCGACGCGACGAAGTTCGAGGTCGGTCGCAACCTCGCGCTGTCGCCAGGCAAGGTGATCGCTGAGAATGCCATCCGCCAGGTCATCCAATACTCCCCGGCGACCGAGACGGTGCGTAAGCGGCCGATCCTGTTCGTGCCGCCGTGGATCAACAAGTTCTACATCCTGGATCTGACGCCGGAGCGCTCGCTGGTGCGCTGGCTGGTCGAGCAGGGCCACACGGTGTTCCTGGTCTCGTGGATCAACCCGGACGAGACGCTCGCCGAGAAATCCTTCATCGACTACATGCGCGAGGGCGTCATCGAGACGCTCGACGTCGTCTGCGACGTGGCGAACGCCGACGCGGTCGACGCCGTCGGCTACTGCGTCGGCGGCACGCTTCTGTCACTGACCCTCGCCTACCTGGCGAAGCGCGGCGACACCCGCATCGCCACCGCGACGTTCCTGACGACACAGGTCGACTTCACTTTTGCCGGCGACCTCAAGGTGTTCGTCGACGAGGAACAGCTCGATGTGCTCGAGCGCCGCATGCGCGAGAAGGGCTTCCTCGACGGCTCGAAGATGGCGAGCGCCTTCAACATGCTGCGCTCGAACGACCTGATCTGGCCCTATGTCGTCTCCAACTACATGATGGGCAAGGAGCCGTTCCCGTTCGATCTGCTCTACTGGAACTCCGACTGCACACGGATGCCGGCGGCGAACCACTCGTTCTATCTGCGGCGGTTCTATTTCGAGAACGCCTTCACCAAGGGCGAGATCGTCGTCGACGGAGCGGCGCTGTCGCTGGGCGACGTGACGATCCCGGTCTACAACCTCGCGACGCGCGAGGACCACATCGCGCCGGCGAAGTCGGTGTTCGTCGGCTCGGGCTTCTTCGGCGGGCCGGTGCGCTACATCGTCTCCGGGTCCGGCCACATCGCCGGTGTCTGCAACCCGCCCGCCTCCGGCAAGTACCAGTACTGGAGCGACGGCCCGCCCGAGGGCGAATTCGAGGCCTGGCTCGACCGCGCCGAGATGACGGCGGGCTCGTGGTGGCCCGACTGGGACCGCTGGCTGCGCAGCCACGACGACGCGCAGGTCAAGGCGCGGCGCGTCGGCAACCGCAAGCACAAGCCGATCGAGGACGCGCCGGGACGGTATGTGAAGATGCGGGGGTGATGGGGGGGGGGCTTGCTCCCACCACGGGAACGCGCCAGAGTGACGGATGCAGGTGGTCGCGCGGCGCGCGCTTCGTGATTTCTGGGAAAGGCAGCCACGGGCGGAGATGCCTCTGCGCGGCTGGTACACGATCGTAGGCCACGCCCAGTGGCAAGGCCCCGCCGACGTGAAGGCGATGTTCGGGACGACCGTCGACTTCGTCGGGGACAACCGCCTGATCTTCGACGTTGGTGGCAACAAGTACCGTCTCGTTGTTCACGTCGCCTATGCGTACAGGCGCGTTCTCATCAGATTCGTTGGTACGCACGCCGAATATGATCGTATCGATCCGGAGACCGTCTGATGGATATCCGTCCGATCCGAACCGAAGATGACTATGACTGGGCGCTCGCCGAGATCGCAGCCTACTTCGACGGTCCGCCTCGTCTGGGAACTCCAGAGGCCGATCGGTTCGACGTTCTCGCCGCGCTGATCGAGACCTACGAGGCAAAGGCGTGGCCGATCGAGCCGCTTGATCCGGTCGAGACGATCCGTCACGTCATGTCGGAGCGCGGGCTCTCGCAGAGCGACCTCGCCGCCGTGCTCGGCTCACGGTCGCGGGCGTCCGAAGTGCTGGCGCGCCGGCGGCCGCTGACGCTGGCGATGATCCAGCGGCTCCGCCGGGAGTGGAACATCCCGGCGGACGCCTTGATCAACGTGGTCTCGACGGCGGCCTGACGCGCACCCGCCGGATCCTCGCTCAGGGGAACAGCGCCACCTGCTCCAGCCCCATCGTTTCGGCCAGGCCGCAGACGAGGTTCATGTTCTGGATCGCCTGGCCGGAGGCGCCCTTGACGAGGTTGTCGAGGGTGGACAGCACGATGGCGCGGCCGGTGACGCGGTCGGGGACGACGCCGATCTGGACGTTGTTCGAGCCCTTGACGTGGCGCGACTGCGGCACCTGGCCGAGCGGCAGCACGGTGACGAACGGCTCGTCGGCATAGGCGTCGGCGAGGATGCGGTGGAAGTCCTCCCCCCCTGCCCCACCGGCGCCGCGCACATAGATGGTCGCGTAGATGCCGCGGATCATCGGCGAAAGATGCGGCGTGAAGGTCGGCACGACCTGCCGGCCGGCGGCCAGCGACATCTCCTGGTCGAGTTCGGCGGTGTGGCGATGGTTGGCGACGCCGTAGGCGTGCATGCCCTCGGCCACTTCGGAGAACAACATCCCCTCCTTCGCCGCCCGGCCGGCGCCGGACATGCCGGTCTTGGCGTCGACGACGATCTCGTCGGGATCGATGGCGCCGGCCTTCAAGAGCGGGATCGTCGGCAGCAGCGAGGTGGTGGTGAAGCAGCCGGGATTGGCGACGAGGCGCGCGCCGCGGACCTTCTCGCGGTGCACCTCGGTGAGGCCGTAGACGGCCTCGCTTTGCAGGTCGAGCGCCTGGTGGCCGTGGCCGTACCATTTGGCGTAGGCGGCCGGGTCGGCGAGGCGGAAATCGGCCGAGAGGTCGATCACCTTGAGGTCGCCGCGCCGGCCGATCAGGTCCTTCAGCACCACCTGGGTGGTGGCGTGCGGCAGCGCGCAGAAGACGACGTCGACGGCGGCGGGATCGAGGTCCTCGATGCGCGTCAGCGTCGGCAGCGTCAGGTGGGCGAACTGCGGATAGACCTCGGCCATCGGCCGGCCGGCCTTCGAATCGGCGGTGAGCGCCACCAGCTCGGCGGCGGGGTGGCGGACGAGCAGCCGGACGAGCTCGGAGCCGGTGTAGCCGGACGCGCCGAGAACGGCGATGCGGATGGACGTCATCGGAGGCACCTGTCGGGAAAGGGTCGCGGGAGAGACGGGCGGAGAGGCCTCAGCCCGTTCGTCGGCCGCGCCGCTCTGCGAGCAGTCCGAGATAGTATTGGGCGACGGTGGAGCCGGCGACGGCGGTGATGTCGGCGTGGTCGTAGGCCGGCGCCACCTCGACGATGTCGGCGCCGACGATGTCGAGGCCGCCGAGACGGCGCAGGATCATCAGCGCCTCGCGCGACGACAGGCCGCCCGAGACGGGCGTGCCGGTGCCGGGCGCGAACGCCGGATCGAGGCAATCGATGTCGAAGGTGACGTAGGTCTTCGCATCGCCGACGCGCGCCTTGATGCGCTCGACGACACCGGCGACGCCGAGCGTCCCGACGTCTTCGCCATAGAGGATCTCGATGCCGCAATCGTCGGGCGCGTGGGTGCGGATGCCGACCTGGATCGAGCGCGAGACGTCGATGATGCCGTCCTTCGCCGCGCGGGCGACGAAGCTGCCGTGGTCGATGCGGCCGCCGTCATCGTCCCAGGTGTCCTGGTGGGCGTCGAACTGCACCATCGCCAGCGGGCCGTGGCGGGCGGCGTGGGCCGCGAGCATCGGCCAGGTGACGAAGTGGTCGCCGCCCAGTGTCAGCAGGAAAGCGCCGGAGGCGAGGATCGCCTCGGCCTGCGTCCGCATCGCGGCGGCGGCCTCCATCGGGTAGCCCTGGTCGAACGCGCAGTCGCCCCAGTCGATGACGGCGAGATGCTCGAAGGGATCGGCGTTGAACGGGTACTGCGGATCACCGCACAGGATCGCCGAGGCGCGCCGGATCGCCTGCGGTCCGAAGCGGGCGCCGGGCCGGTTGGTGACGGCGGAATCGAACGGGATGCCCCAGACGACGGCATCGACGCCGGTGAGGTCGCGCGACAGGCGCCGCCGCATGAACGAGAGGATGCCGGCATAGGCCGGCTCGAACGAGCCGCCATGGAGGCTGCCGCGGGCGAAGGCGTTCTCGGGCGGGCGATCATCGGTCGGGGCGGTCATCGACGCGGGTCCCTCTGCAGGGGATGGACGGCGGCGGCACTGTAGCGAGCCCGGCACGACAGGCCAACGACGGGCCGGCTTGTTGCTGAGACGGGTCCCGAAACGCGAACGGGGCGGGCCTTCCGGCCCGCCGGGACCTCAAACGCGAACGGGGCGGGCCTTCCGGCCCGCCCCGCTGCAAGATGCGGTGTCGCTGGGGCGCGGATCAGCGCTTCGAGAACTGGAAGCTGCGGCGGGCCTTCGCCTTGCCGTACTTCTTGCGCTCGACGACGCGCGAGTCACGGGTGAGGAAGCCGCCCTTCTTGAGGACGCTCCGCAGCTCCGGCTCGTAGTAGGTGAGCGCCTTCGACAGGCCGTGGCGGAGCGCGCCGGCCTGGCCAGACAGGCCGCCGCCGGACACCGTGGCACGGATGTCGTACTGGCCGTCCCGGTTGGCGATCTGGATCGGCTGGCGGATCATCATCTGCAGCACGGGACGAGCGAAATACTCCGCGTAGTCCTTTTCGTTGACGATGACGCGGCCGGTGCCACGCGTCACCCAGACGCGGGCGATGGCGTTCTTGCGCTTGCCGGTGGCATAGGCGCGGCCGAGCTTGTCGAGCTTCTGGACATGCACCGGGGCGGAAGGCGCCGCGGCCGGGGCACTGCCCAGGACGGTGCCGAGATCCTCGAGGGACTGAAGGTCGCCGACCATGGTCAACCCTTCCTGACGTTCTTGCGGTTGAGGGCGGCGACGTCGAGCGCTTCCGGCTGCTGGGCGGCGTGCGGGTGCTCGCTGCCCTTGTAGAGACGGAGGTTCTTCATCTGCTGGCGACCGAGCGGGCCACGCGGCACCATGCGGCGCACCGCGGCCTCGAGCACGCGCTCCGGGAAGCGCCCCTCGAGGATGGCGCGCGCCGTGCGCTCCTTGATGCCGCCGGGAAAGCCAGTGTGCCAATAGTAGCGCTTGTCGGCGTACTTGTGGCCGGTCAGCACAACCTTGTCGGCGTTGACGACGACGATGTTGTCACCGCAGTCGATGTGCGGGGTGTAGGTGGGCTTGTGCTTACCGCGCAGGCGCATGGCGATCAGCGAGGCGAGGCGACCGACGACGAGATCCTCGGCGTCAATCACGATCCAGCGCTTCTCGACCTCGGCGGTCTTGGCCGAATAGGTCTTCATCGTGTTCCGTCACCAGATGCGGGCCAAGGCCCGGTTGCCGTCCGCTCCGCGGCGGGCGCGGAACGAAGAACGGCGGCCTTCAGGCCACCGATTTCGCTGCGGGTGATAGACCGGGCGCCGGCGTCGGTCAAGTGCCAGATGCTCGGCACGGCCGGAGAAACCCCATTATCTTCAAAGCATTGCTGATGTGGTAATATAATACCTTAGAGCGTGCACGGCGGTAGCGAGTAGGTGACGGCGGCATGCGCCACGACCTCGTAGGTTTCGGCCGCGCGGATCGAGCAGTCGACCACGGCAAGGCGCTGGCCGAGTTTCAGGATTCGCCCCTCCGCGACGAGGTCGCCCGGCGCCGGCATGCGCAGGAAGTTGATGGAGAGGTTGGTGGTGACGGCGAGTGCCACCGGGCCAATCTGGGCAAGGATCGCGACGTAGGCGATGAGATCGGCGAGCGCCATCATGCTCGGCCCGGACACGGTGCCGCCGGGCCGCAGATGCCGGGACCCGGCGACGAAGCGCATCGCCGCGCCACCTGGATAAACCGACTCGACGAAGAAGCAGCGGCCGCCGTCGAGGAGCTGCGGAAACTCCTGATCGAGGAACGCCGTCAGTTCCGCGATCGTCATCATCGGCGCCGGTTGGTGCACGACATCCTCCACGGTTGCTGCCGCGCCCTTAGCACGCCGGCACACCACCACGCACGGGGGATGCTGCATTCCAACCTCTCGGCAACGATGCCCGCGGTCACGGTCTCGCGAGCAAGCGACATCGTGTATGATCGCCGGACACCACAACGGACCCCGTCCGAGCACGAAAGCCCACAGATGACCTCCTTCGTTTCCAGCGTCGCGCCGCGCCTCCTCGCCACTGCACGCACCTTCGCCGTCGCACTCGCGCTCGGCCTCTCCATGCCGTCGATGGCCCAGGCGCAGTCTTCCACATCGGACGCAGGCGTCGCGGAGATGCAGGTGACGCTGACGCCCGACATGGTGCAGCGCTTCATCGCCAGCTGGCCGGACTTCAGGGCACTCGGCGACAAGCTCGCCGAGAACCGTGGCGTCGATCCCGCCGCCGGCACGCCGACGGGCGCCTTCGCGGCCTGGGCCAAGGAAGCGGACGCCAAGGCGGAGATCGACGCGGTCGTCGCCAAGCACGGCTTCGCCACGCTGGAGGACTGGATCCGCGCGGCCGACAGCGTCATGCTCGCCTTCTCCTATGACGAGGAGGAGCTGAGCGACGAGCGACTGGCGGAGATCCTCGCCGAAATCGAGACGAGCCCGCAGGTGCCGCCCGACCAGAAGGCCGCCGCCGCCGAGCAAGTGCGCGAGTACTTCGCCGCGGCACGGGTGCTGAAGCCACTGCCGGGCAACGCCGAGACGATAGAGCCCTTCCTCGACGAACTCGCGATCGTCGCCGGCGGCGTTCCCGACGACGCCGACCCGGCGGGCGGCGATGCCCCGGCGAGCGAAGGCGAAGGGACGCCGAACTGACCGTGAGCCCGGACACCACCCGCCACGCGGAGGCGCCGCCGTTGCCGGAGGACGCGGCGGCGTCGCCGGCCGCTGCCGCTGCTCCGTTGGTGATCGAAGAGACCACCGAGGGCGTCCGCCGCCTCGTCCTCAACGACGGACGGCGGCGCAACCCGCTGTCGGAAGCGATGCTGCGGGCCCTCTCCGACGCCTTGCGCGCGGCGGCGGCAGACGCCGCCGTGCATGTGGTGGTGCTGGCCGCCGACGGCCCGGCCTTCTCGGCCGGGCACGACCTCAAGGAGCTCACCGCCCACCGCGCCGACGCCGACCGCGGCCGGCAGTTCTTCGACTACACCATGCGCACCTGCGCCGACTTGATGACGCAGATCGTGCGACTGCCGAAGCCGGTGATCGCCGAGGTGGAAGGCATCGCCACCGCCGCCGGCTGCCAGCTGGTGGCGAGCTGCGACCTCGCGGTCGCCGGCGCGAACGCCCGCTTCGCGACGCCGGGCGTGTCGATCGGGCTGTTCTGCTCGACGCCGATGGTGGCGCTGTCGCGCAACGTCTCGCGCAAGCACGCCATGCACATGCTGCTGACCGGCGACCTGGTCGACGCGGTGCGGGCGCGCGAGATCGGCCTCGTCAACGAGGTGGTGCCGGCGGGCGAGGCCCCCGCGGCGGCGCACGCGCTCGCCGCCCGCATCGCCGCCCGTTCGCCCTTGACGTTGAAGATCGGCAAGGAGGCGTTCTACCGCCAGCTCGAATACGACCTCGACGAGGCCTACGCCTATGCGGCCGAGGTGATGGTCGAGAACATGATGGCGCGCGACGCCGAGGAGGGCATCGGCGCCTTCATCGAGAAGCGCGAGCCGACGTGGGAGGGGCGCTGAGGGCGCCTGCCATGGCCGGTTGCCGCTGATGCGAACGGTGGGCCTCTGTGCTAGGAATTCGTCATGAGTTCGGCCACCCACGCCTTCGACAGTCTCGGCTACGCCGACGACCTCGTCGCCGGCGGTGTTCCGGCTGAGCAGGCGAAGGCGCACGCCCAGGCGGCACGCAAGTACATCGTCGGTGAGCTCGTCACGAAAGCCGACCTTGACCTCGCGCTCGAGCGATTGGAACTCCGCATCGAAAAGCGCTTCCAGAGCATGGAGGGGCGCTTGCAGGAGATGGAGGGTCGCTTTCAGGAGATGGAGGGGCGATTCAACTCCATCGACGGCCGCTTCACGACGATTGATTCGCGATTCCGGGATCTCGAGTCGCGCATTCGCGAGACCGAGCTTCGCATGACGATCAAGCTCGGCGGCATGCTCCTCGCCATGACGGGCGTGCTGATCGCGGCGATCCGCCTGCTCTGATCGGCCGCCGATCGGTTAGACTCGCCCGGACAAATCGATCCACGGGCGAGTGCGCATGAACCACGACAGCTATCCGGACGAGTACATTCGCGCGATCCTCGACGACGTGCGCACCATCGCCATGGTCGGCGCCAGCGCCAACGAGGTGCGCCCGTCCTATTTCGTGCTGAAGTACCTGCTGGCGAAGGGCTACCAAGTGCTGCCGATCAATCCCGGCCTCGCCGGCAAGGAACTCCTCGGCCAGCCGGTCTACGCCTCGCTTTCGGCGCTGCCGGAGCCGGTCGACATGATCGACGTGTTCCGCAATTCCGAAGCCGCGGGCCAGGTGATCGACGAGGCGATCGCGCTCGTCTCCCGGCCGAAGGTGATCTGGATGCAGCTCGGCGTGCGCAACGACGCCGCCGCGGTACGGGCGGAGGCGGCCGGAATCCGCGTCGTCATGAACCGCTGCCCGAAGATCGAATACGGGCGGCTGTCGGGCGAGATCTCGTGGGCCGGCGTCAACTCGCGGACGCTGTCGGCGAAGCGGCCGGTGCGCCGCGAAGGCTTCCAGCGGCTCGGCCTGCGCGACAAGTAGACGGCCGCCCTGCCCCGAACGTGCGCGGCGCCATTCAGGCGCGCGGCGGCTTCGCCCAGACGGCGCCGAGTTCGGCCCGCACGGCCTCGAAGCGACCTTCGGCGATCGCCTCGCGCAGCGTGCGCATCAGCGCCTGGTAGGTGGCGACGTTGTTCCAGGTGATCAGCATAGCGCCGAGCGCCTCGCCGGCTTTCACGAGGTGGTGCAGGTAGGCCCTCGAGTAGTCGCGCGCCGCGGGGCAGTCGCTCTCCGGGTCGAGCGGCGTCGGGTCGTCGGCGAAGCGGGCATTCTTCAGGTTGATCGTGCCGGAGCGGGTGTAGGCGAGGCCGTGCCGGCCGGCGCGCGTCGGCATCACGCAGTCGAACTGGTCGACGCCACGGGCCACCGCCTCGACGATGTCGTGCGGTGTGCCGACACCCATCAGGTAGCGCGGCTTGTCGGCCGGCAGGACACCGCAGGCGGTCTCGAGCATGGCGAGCATCACAGCCTGCGGCTCGCCGACGGCGAGCCCGCCGATCGAGTAGCCCTCGAACGGCATCGCCGACAGCGCCTCGGCCGAGCGGACGCGGAGACCCGCATCGTCGCCGCCCTGGACAATGCCGTAGAGCGCCTGGCCCTTGCCCGGCCCGCCCATCGCCTCGAACGCCGTGCGCGAGCGCTCCGCCCAGCGCAGCGACAGCTCCATGCCGCGCTCGATCTCGGCCCGCTCGGCCGGCAGGCGGACGCACTCGTCGAGCTGCATCTGGATGTCGGAGCCGAGCAGGCCCTGGATCTCGACCGAGCGCTCCGGCGACATCATGTGGCGCGAGCCGTCGATGTGGCTCTGGAAGGCGACGCCCTCCTCGGTGAGCTTCCTGAGGCTCGACAGCGACATCACCTGGAAGCCGCCGGAATCGGTGAGGATCGTCTTCGGCCAGCGCATGAAGGTGTGCAGGCCGCCGAGCCGGGCCACCCGCTCGGCGGTCGGGCGCAACATCAGGTGGTAGGTGTTGCCGAGTACCACCTCGGCGCCGGTGGCGGCGACGTCCTCGGGGAACATCGCCTTCACCGTCGCCTGGGTGCCGACCGGCATGAAGGCCGGCGTCTCCACCGTGCCGTGGGCGGTGTGCAGGCGGCCGCGGCGGGCCGCACCGTCGGTGGCGAGAAGCTCGAATCCGAAGGGCGTCACCGCGGCGTCTCCGGGAACAGCAGCGACGCGTCGCCGTAGGAATAGAAACGGTAGCCGGTGGCGACGGCGTGGGCATAGGCCGCCTGCATGGTGGCGAGGCCGCTGAAGGCGGAAACCAGCATGAACAGCGTCGAGCGCGGCAGGTGGAAGTTGGTCATCAGCGCATCGACGATGCGGAAGCGGTAGCCGGGCGAGATGAAGATGTCGGTGCCGCCGGCGAAGGGGTGCAGCGTGCCGCTCTCGTCAGCGGCGCTCTCGAGGATGCGCAGCGCCGTCGTGCCGACCGCGACGATCCGGCCGCCGCTCGCGCGGGCGGCGTTGATGCGCGCGGCGACGTCTGCGGAAATGGTGCCGTGCTCGACGTGCATGCGGTGGCCTTCGAGGGTGTCGGTCTTCACCGGTAGGAAGGTACCGGCGCCGACATGCAGCGTCACGAAGGCGTGGCCAATGCCGCGTGCTTCGAGCGCCGCGAAGAGCTCGGGCGTCAGGTGCAGGCCGGCGGTGGGGGCGGCGACGGCGCCGGGCTCGCGGGCGTAGACGGTCTGGTAGTCCAGCCGGTCGGCCGCATCCTCGGGCCGGCGGGCGGCGATGTAGGGCGGCAGCGGCATCCGCCCGATGCCGGCGACGGCGAGGTCGAGGTCCGGGCCAGACAGCTCGAAGGTGAGCACGATCTCGCCGGCCTCGCGCTTCTCGGCGACGGTGGCCTGGAGGGTCGTGAGGGCACAGACGGGGGAGGACGGGGGTGCGGCGGGTGCTCCGCCTTCCGCGAGGGCAGCGTGTGTGGCGGCCCCCCCTCCCCTGCCCTCCCCCGCGAGGGGGGAGGGTTCGCGTTGGGATTGGGGGCGATCGTTCAGTTCCAAATGGGGTGCGAACCCTCCCCCCTCGCGGGGGAGGGTAGGGAGGGGGGGCGCCGCGGGTGGGGCGGCTGCCAACTTCTCCGCGGCTGCAACACCCTCGCCCGCCATCGCCTCGCCCGTCGCCGCGAACGTGATCCGGTCGCCGACCTTCAGCCGCTTGCCGGGTTTCGCCAGCGCCAGCCAGCGGTCGGGGCCGAGGCGCTCGATGAGCGTCGCCTCGACATGCACCACCCCCGCCCCCTCGCGACGGCGCAGGCCGTCGAGGCGGGCCTCGATGACGCGGGTGTCGTTGAGGACGAGGAGGTCGCCGGGCTTCAGGAGAGAGGGCAGGTCGCGGACAATGTGGTCGGCGAGCGGCGGCGTCTCGCCCGGGCGGACGACGAGCAGACGCGCCGCATCGCGCGGCCTGATGGGGCGGAGCGCGATGCGGTCGTCGGGAAGCTCGAAGTCGAAGTCGTCGGTGCGCACGGCGCGTCCCCCGCCGCGCCGGCGCGGCCTTGATGGATTAGGCGGCGTCGGCCGCCACCTTCATCGACACGATGCTGTCGGGCTCGCGCACAGGCTCGCCGCGCTTGATCTTGTCGACGAACTCCATGCCCTCGGTGACCTCGCCCCAGACGGTGTACTGGCCGTCGAGGAAGCGGGACGGCGCGAAGCAGATGAAGAACTGGCTGTCGGCCGAATCCGGGCTCTGGGAGCGTGCCATGGAGCAGGTGCCACGCACGTGCGCCTCGCGCGAGAACTCGGCCTTCAGCTTCTTGCCGGAGCCGCCCATGCCGGTGCCGGTCGGGTCGCCGGTCTGGGCCATGAAGCCGTCGATGACGCGGTGGAAGACGATGCCGTCATAGAAGCCGGCGCGCGCCAGTTCCTTAATGCGGGCGACGTGGTTGGGCGCCAGATCCGGGCGCAACTTGATGACGACGCTGCCGTGCGTCGTCTCCAGGATGAGGGTGTTCTCGAGATCGGCAGCCATTCGAAATTCTCCTTGCCGCGCCGGCCAATCGGCCCTGGCGCTGATGATCTTGGCCGCGCCGGTCACTGGACCTTGGCGCTGATGATCTTGTCGGGGTTGGTCGGCGGCTCGCCGCGCTTGATCTTGTCGACGGCGTCCATGCCGCCGGTGACCTCGCCGACGATGGTGTACTGGCCGTCGAGCCAGGGGGCGTCGGCGAAGGTGATGAAGAACTGCGAGTTCGCCGAGTTCGGGTCGGCCGAGCGCGCCATGCCGATGGTGCCGCGCTTGAAGCTCGCCTTCGTCGTGAACTCGGCCGGCAGGTCGGGCAGCTGCGAGCCGCCCATGCCGGTGCCGGTCGGATCGCCGGTCTGGGCCATGAAGCCGTCGATGACGCGGTGGAAGACGACGCCGTTGTAGAAGCCCTCGTTCGCCAGCGTCTTCAGGCGCTCGACGTGCTTGGGCGCGAGGTCGGGGCGGAGCTCGATCGTCACCGGCCCGTCCTTCAGCTCGAGCACCATCGTCTCGGCGCGGGCCGACAGGCTCGCCCCGGTCAGCAGCGCGGCGGCGAAGACGAGGGCCGCGGCAAATCTCAGCATCGAGGTTCTCCCTGGAAGCGGCACGATGGCCGCGGATGATCGCTTCAACGGCGGGCGAGGCGCCCGATGCGGGACAGCACGGCGGGCGGCACGAAAGGCGAGACGTCGCCGCCCATGGCGGCGATCTGGCGGACGAGCGTGGCGGTGATGTGACGGACGGGCGGGGCGGCCGGCAGCAACACCGTCTGCACGGCCGGCGCCATGACGCCGTTCATGCCGGCCATCTGCATCTCGTAATCGAGGTCGGTGCCGTCGCGCACGCCGCGGACGATCACGCCGGCGCCGTGCGCCCGCGCCGCCTCGACGACGAGCCCATCGAAGGCGACGACGGAGACGCGCGCCGCCTCGGCCGGGCCGAACGCCGCCGCGGCGGCCTCGCCGATCATCGCGACGCGCTCGTCGAAGGAGAAGGTCGGCGCCTTGCCGGGGTGGACGCCGATCGCCGCCACGACCCGGTCGGCGATGCCGAGCGCCTGTCGCAGCACGTCGAGATGACCATTGGTCGGCGGATCAAACGAGCCGGCGAAGAGGGCGGTGCGGGGGGCGGCATCTCGCATGAGCGCCTCGATAGGACAGCGGCCCCGGCTTGTCGAGCCGGCGTTGCTGCCGGCACCAGCGGCGGCGTGGTTGGAACGCGGAACGAAACGGCGGTCCTGTGACTTCCATCACAGGCCGAAGGCGCCCTCGGCGTTAGGGTTTTCTTCATGGGGTTCGGCATTGTGCCGGGCCGCATCCACCGGCCACCCCGTTTGTGGTCGGAGAGAGCCCCAGGGAGGGTTCGATGGCGAAGAGCATGCAGACGAAGAGCCGGGCCGTGGCGGCTGTCCGCAAGGGCTTCAAGGCAGCCGATCTCGCCGTGTTCGGCGCGCTGGTGATCGCAGCGCTGCTGGTGGCGGTCGGCATCGCCCACTCGGGCGCCGAGAAGATCGCGATGAAGACGGACCGCATGACGGTGGCGACGTCCGTCACCCCGGCGGCGGCGGAGATGGTGACGATCTCTCACACCGACGACACGGCGCGCACGACGACGTTGATCCGCGCGCCGCGGGAACCAGACTTCGGCTACGGGCTTTGAGTGACCCGGCCATCGCGCGGCTCGGCCATTGAGAAAGCCGGGCGACCGGCGGGAATAAGGTCGCGCGACAGCCGTTTCTGCTGCGTCCCTTGAGGGCGAAGCGTTTTCAACAAGAATAAGCACTGCACCGCTGGTGGCGATGATTGTGTCCTGCGACAGCGGACCCGGACTGGGCCGGCCCGGATCTCCGGTGCCGGCCCTGCTCTTGTGAGACGCGAGGTTCGCGGGGGCAGCCCCGAATGTCGCCGATCAGACCTCCGGCACGCCCTCGGCCTCGGCGGCCTCCTCGTCCTCGCTGATGCGCTGGACGGAGACGACGCGCTCGCCCTCGGCGGTGTCGAAGACGATGACGCCCTGGGTGGCGCGGCCGGCGAGGCGGATGCCGTGGACGGGGCAGCGGATCAGCTGGCCGCCGTCGGTGACGAGCATGATCTGGTCGCTGTCGTCGACCGGGAACGAGGCGACGAGCCGGCCGTTGCGGTCGTTCACCGCCATCGCGACGATGCCTTTGCCGCCGCGGCCGGTGATGCGGTACTCGAACGACGAGGTGCGCTTGCCGTAGCCGTTCTCCGAGACGGTGAGCACGATCTGCTCCGCCGCACTCATTTCGGCATAGCGGTCGGCGCCGAGTTCGACGCCGCCGTTGACGACGGCCCCCTCCTCCGCGTCCGCTTCGACCGTACCATCGTCGGCCTCGCCGGCGACCGCGCGGCGCATCTTGAGGTAGGCTTGGCGCTCAGCTGGGGCGGCATCGAAATGATGCAGGATCGACATCGAGATGACGGTGTCGTCGGTGGCCAGCGCGATGCCGCGCACGCCGGTGGAGGTGCGGCCGGCGAAGACGCGCACGTCGTCGACGGGGAAGCGGATGCACTGGCCGAGCGCCGTCGTCAAAAGCACGTCGTCACGCTCGGTGCACACCTGCACGTCGACGATGCCGTCGCCCTCGTCGAGCTTCATGGCGATCTTGCCATTGCGGTTCACCTGCGCGAAGTCCGACAGCTTGTTGCGCCGGACGGTGCCGCGGGTGGTTGCGAACATCACATCGAGCTCGGCCCACGTCGCCTCGTCCTCCGGCAGCGGCAGGATCGAGGTGATGCGCTCGCCGGGATCGAGCGGCAAGAGGTTGACGAGTGCCTTGCCGCGGCCCTGGGGGGCGGCGATCGGCAGGCGCCAGACCTTCATCTTGTAGGCCTGGCCGTGCGAGGAGAAGAACAGCACCGGTGTGTGGGTGTTCGCCACGAACAGGCGGGTGACGAAATCCTCCTCGCGCGTCGCCATGCCGGAGCGGCCCTTGCCGCCGCGACGCTGCGCCCGGTAGGCGGCGAGCGGCACGCGCTTGACGTAGCCGGCGTGGCTGACGGTGACGACCATGTCCTCGCGCTGGATGAGGTCCTCGTCCTCGAGGTCGGCGCCGCCCTCCATGATATCGGTCTTGCGAGGCGTGGCGAACTCGTCGCGGATCGCCGTCAGCTCGGCCTTGATGATGTCGAGCACGCGCGTCCGCGAGCCGAGGATCTCCAGATAGTCGCGGATCTCGGCGGCGAGCTTCTCGAGCTCGTTGGCGATCTCGTCGCGACCGAGCGCGGTCAGGCGCTGCAGGCGAAGATCGAGGATCGCCTTCGCCTGCTCGTCGGACAGGCGGTAGGTGCCGCCTTCCGACAGGCGGTGGCGCGGATCGTCGATGAGGGCGAGCAGCGGCGCCATGTCCTTGGCCGGCCAGTCGCGCCCCATCAGCTGCGCCTTGGCGGTGGCCGGGTCGGGCGCCTGGCGGATCAGCCGGATCACCTCGTCGATGTTGGCCACCGCGATCGCGAGCCCGACGAGGATATGGGCGCGGTCGCGGGCGCGGCCGAGCAGGTACTTGGTGCGCCGGCCGACCACCTCCTCGCGGAAGGCGATGAAGGCGGTGAGCAGGTCGGAGAGCGTCATCAGCTCCGGCCGGCCGCCGTTCAGCGCCACCATGTTGACGCCGAACGTCGTCTGCAGCGGCGAGAAGCGGTAGAGCTGGTTCAGCACCACATCGGCGGTGGCGTCGCGGCGCAGCTCGATGACGACGCGCAGCCCGTCGCGGTCGGACTCGTCGCGCATGTCGGAGATGCCCTCGACGCGCTTGTCGCGCACGAGCTCGGCGATCTTCTCGACCATCGACGCCTTGTTCACCTGGAAGGGAATGCTGTTGATGATGATCGCTTCGCGTTCCTTGCGGATCGTCTCGATCTCGACATGGCCGCGCATGACGATCGAGCCGCGCCCGGTGAGGAAGGCCTGGCGGATGCCGGAGCGACCGAGGATGATGCCGCCGGTGGGGAAATCAGGCCCCGGCACGATCTCCATCAGCCGCTCGAACGACAGTGCCGGATCGTCGATCATGGCGATGCAGGCGTTGATGATCTCGCCGAGATTGTGCGGCGGAATGTTCGTTGCCATGCCGACGGCGATGCCGCCGGCGCCGTTGGCGAGCAGGTTCGGGAACTTCGCCGGCAGCACCATCGGCTCCCGCTCGGAGCCGTCGTAGTTTTCCTGGTAGTCGACCGTCTGCTTGTCGAGATCGTCGAGAAGGCCGTTCGTCACCTTTTCAAGTCGGACCTCGGTGTAGCGCATCGCCGCCGGCGGATCGCCGTCGACCGAGCCGAAGTTGCCCTGGCCATCGATCAGTCGGAGGCGCATGGAGAATTCCTGCGCCATTCGCACCAGCGCATCGTAGACCGACTGGTCGCCGTGCGGATGATACTTACCGATGACGTCGCCGACGATGCGGGCCGACTTGCGGTAGGGCTTGTTCCACTCGAAGCCGTTCTCGGACATCGAGAACAGGATGCGGCGATGCACTGGCTTCAGGCCGTCGCGGGCGTCCGGCAGGGCGCGCGAGACGATGACGCTCATCGCATAGTCGAGATAGGAGCGCCGCATCTCGTCGGTGATCGACACCGGGCGGACATCGGAGGGCTCGGAGCCGGCGGCAGGCTGGTCTTTTTCGGCCAAGTCGAAGAAATCCGGGTCGTGGAAGCGTGCCGCGCTTATAGCCGATTCAGGGGCGAGCCGCCACGCGCTTGGTACGCCGTGAAAGCTTTCCTTTCCTCAATTATCTCAATATCTTGTGGCGCCCGCGGCGATCTCGCACGACGAGAGTGTGGCGCCGGTGCGGCGCGCGGATCGCTTTTGACGCCTCTCGACGCCCCGGGCCGCCGGCCCTATCGTCGCCAGGCTTCGGCAGAACGGCGGCTGGCGATGGACACCGACTACCTCATCAGCGCCTTCACGACGCTCTTCGTCATCATCGACCCTCCCGGGCTCGCGCCGATCTTCATCGCCGTCACGGCCGGCCTGCGGCCCGAGGAGCGGCGGCTGGTGGCGATCCGCAGCTGCATCGTCGCAACGCTGATCCTGCTCGCCTTCGCCCTTGCCGGCTCGCATCTCCTCGCCTTCCTCGGCATCTCGCTCTCGGCCTTCCGCGTCGCCGGCGGGCTGTTGATGTTCTGGATCGCCTTCGAAATGGTGTTCGAGCGTCGGCAGGATCGCAAGGCGGCCTCGGCCGAGCGCGCGCTCCACGTCGACGAGATCCACGGCATGGCAGTGTTCCCGCTGGCGATCCCGCTGATCTCCGGCCCCGGCGCGATCTCGGCCACCGTCGTCATCGGCTCGCAGGCGCCTTCAGTCGGCCACTTCGCCATCCTCATCGGCATCGTGCTGGCCATCATGGCGATGACGCTCGCGGTGTTCCTCGCCGCCGGCCCGATCGACCGGCGGCTCGGTGCCACCGGGCGGGCGGTGATCACCCGGCTGTTCGGCCTCGTGCTGGCGGCCCTGTCGGTGCAGATCGTCGCCGACGGGACGAAGACGCTGCTGGCGGCACCGGTCATGTGAAGCGGCACCGCCCTCGGCGTGACGCCCGTCACTGCGGCGGCGGGGGGGCGGAGCGAGACTGATGGCCTGACTGAGAAGCGCTGCCGGACGGCGGCGGGAGGAGATTTGGCGATGGCGACGATCATTTTCCAGACGGACGATGGCCTCGACCCGCGGGGCGTGCTGATCGAGACGCTGGCGAACGGCGTCGTCGAGAGCTTCGCGGCGGACGAGATCGTCTTCTTCGACGACGCGACCGGGGTGCGCATCACATTCGCCGGCGCGGGCTTCACGCGCGATGAGGACGGCACCTTCACCGGGGGCCTCGTTGAGGGGATCACCTGGACTGACGGCGACACCGTGATGGCGACCGGCGAGTTCTTCTCGCTTGAAGCGGTGGCGCTCTGGGCGGCCGTGCTCGCGGCGGCTGACGGCGACGACGGCCCCATCAACGCGCTCCTCGATACCAACACCTACGGCGTCCAGGGCGGCGACGGCGACGACGTGATCGAGGGTGGCAACGGCGGCGACTTCCTCGTCGGCGGCGCCGGCGACGACGTCATCGCCGGGCGCGGTGGCGTCGACGTGCTCGACTATACGGGCGACGGCGGAGCCGGCGGGGTGGTGGTGGACCTCTCCACGGGACAAGCGACCGACACCCACGGCGACACGGACTCGATCAGCGGCGTCGAGGTCATCCGCGGCTCCTTCGCCGCCGACCGCATCCTCGGCTCCGACGGCAAGGAGACCTTCACGGGCTTCGGCGGCAACGACGTCTTCGACGGCCGCGGCGGCCTCGATATCGTCGACTATGCCGACGAGGACGGCGGGGCGGGCGTCAGCGTCGACCTCCTCACCCGCCGCGCCACCGACAGCTTCGGCGATACCGACCGGCTGAAGTCGATCGAGGCGGTGCGGGGCACGAGCCTCGCTGACACGCTGCTTGGGCGTGACGTCGACGACGTCTTCGAGGGGCTTGCCGGCGACGACGTCATCGACGGGCGCGGCGGCGTCGACCTCGTGCGCTACGACCGCGAGGCCGGCGTGGTGCAGGGGATCAATGTCGATCTCACGACCGGAACGGCGATCGACGGCTTCGGCAACACCGACGATCTCACCGGCATCGAGAATGTTCGCGGCGGCGCCTTTGCCGACCGCATCCGCGGCGATGTCGAGGCCAACCGCCTCGAGGGCGGCGGCGACAACGACCGCCTCACCGGCCTCGACGGCGCCGACAGCCTGTTCGGGGATGCCGGGCTCGACGTGCTCAACGGGGGCAAGGGCGGCGATCTCCTCGACGGCGGCGAGCGCGCCGATTCGCTCACCGGCGGCAAGGGCGGCGACACCTTCCGCTTCCTCGACGATTTCGGCCGCGACCGCATCCTGGACTTCGGCGGCGCCGACGTCGTCGACCTTGGCGGCCTCTCGAGCGCCGACGACTTCGGCGACATCCGCCAGCGCACCGATGCGGACGGCAATGCCGTCGCGGACCTGCGCGGCGGCGACACCATCACCTTTGTCGGGCTGACCTGGGAAGACCTTTCGGCCGGTGACTTCCTGTTCTGACGGTTCGGTGAGCGTCGGCCGGGGGTCGACCGGCGCTCAGCTGCCGAAGACCACCGCGTGCATGACGCGGCCGGGCAGCAGAGTGAAGACGCCCGCCAGCACGAGGGCGAAGAAGAACAGCTGGATCATCGCCCGCCGGTGGCGCGCCACCTGATGACGCCGCGCGGCGAACACCGCCGCCGGCACGCTGACGATCACCAGCAGCGACAACAGGTGAATGGGGCTCCAGGGGCCCCAGACGCGCAGTTCGTGGATCCACAAAGACGAGACGGCGACGACGAGCATCAGCCCCGCCCAGATCCAGCCGGCGAACCGGTGCACCCCGGTGGCCTTGGGCGCCACCAGCTGGCCGATGCCGAGCAGGAGAGCGGCGATCGCCGCGAAGGCGTGCAGCTGGATGACCGGCGCGGCGGCGAGGAGCGGCGCGAGGCTCATGGCATCCCCCGTCGTCGGCCGCGTTCGGGTCGGGCTCAGGACAGGTCGGGCTCAGAGCCTTCTGGAATCAGAACGGGATGTCGTCGTCGAGCTCCCCAGCGAACGATGTCTCGCGGCCGCGGCCACCGGCGGGAGCGCCGCCGCGCTCACTGCGCTCGCCACCACCGCCACCGCCACGCTCCATCGGCGAGCCGCGGCCGAAGTCGCTGCCACCGCCGCTGCGCTCGACCTGGCCGCCGCCCTCGCTGCGGCCGTCGAGCATCGTCAGCTGCGAGTTGAAGCCCTGCAGCACGATCTCGGTCGAATAACGGTCGTTGCCTTCCTTGTCCTGCCATTTGCGTGTCTGCAAGGCGCCCTCGAGATAGACCTTCGAGCCCTTGCGCAGATACTGCTCAGCGATCTTGCAGAGACCTTCGTTGAAGACGACGACGGTGTGCCATTCCGTCTTCTCGCGGCGCTCGCCAGAATTCTTGTCGCGCCAGCTCTCCGAGGTGGCGATGCGCAGGTTGGCGATCGGGCGACCGTCCTGGGTACGACGGATCTCGGGATCGGCGCCAAGATTGCCGACCAGGATCACCTTGTTGACGCTGCCGGCCATGTCCCGTCTCCTCTCAGCCTACGTATTCACATGCCATCGGCCAGACGCCGCGGCCCTCCAGAAGCCGCCGCCCCGCGCAAGCGGCACTCCCCGGCGCCACTCGCCCGGCGCTCGCATGGCGACGCGCCGCGCCGCCGGCCCGGGGATAGCAGCGGCACCGTAGGCGCGCCGTCGCGCCAGAGTCCATCGCCGCCACACGGCGCGGGGGAGTTGTCCCCCGACTATCCGACCTCTGCGACGGCACAGCGGCACCGCATCCGTCAGTGTTCTTCTTTTGTTCTAGAAGTGTGGCGACATCGGCGCAAGGGGCCGTCGCAGCCTTCATGCCCCCTCTTGCGCTCGGCCAGCGGCAGACATCGTATGCGTTCCGCCGGGCGCCGCCCGCCAGCCGGACCGACGCCCGTGGAAGCCACCATGCACGACCGCCGCAGCACCCTCCGTGGCCCGGACTATTTCGAGACGCGCTATGCCGCGAGCCCCGACCCCTGGCGGGTCGCGAGCAGCGACTACGAGGCGAACAAGTATGCGGCGACCCTCGCGGCGCTCCCGGCCGGCCGCTACGCCTCCGCCCTCGACGTCGGCTGTGCGATCGGCGTCTTCACCCGGGATCTGGCCGCGCGCTGCGACCACCTCGTCGGAATCGACGCCAGCCCCACGGCGGTCGCGGCGGCAATCGTCCGCTGCAGTGACCTTCCCCACGTCGCCATTGCGGCGATGCAAGTGCCGCAGCAGTGGCCGGACGGCCGCTTCGACCTGATCGTGCTGTCGGAGATCCTCTACTACCTCTCCGATGACGACCTCACGGCGTTGGCGCGACGGGTGGAGACCTCGCTCGCACCCGGCGGCACGCTGCTGCTCGTGCACTGGACGGGGGCCGATGCCGGCCGCAGCGCCGGCGACGTGGCGGTGGCGGTGTTCGAGGCGGCGCTCGGCACGGCGGCGCGGGAGGTTCACCGCGGGCGCACCGCGGACTATCGTCTCGATGTGCTGGCGCGCGCCGTGGACTGACAAGACCGACAACGATAATCACACCGGGAGGCGACCACCGATGACGACCACTGCCCTACGCGCCGCGGACATCCCGATCGCCGTCGCCGCCACCGGCGCCAGCATCCCCGTGATCGGCTACGGCACCGGCGGTGGCGGGCGCGTCACGGCCGAGACGGTCGCCGCCGCACTCGCCTGCGGCTATCGCCACATCGACACGGCCCGCAAGTACGGGACCGAGCCCGCCGTCGGCGCCGGCCTGAAGGCGGGCGGCGTGCCGCGGGAAGAGATTTTCCTCACCACCAAGGTCTCCCACGAGAACCTCGCGCCGGCCGACTTCGAGCGCTCGACGCTCGAGAGCCTCGAGACGCTCGGCACCGACTATGTCGACCTCCTGATGGTGCACTGGCCGCTGCCGACGATGGACCTTCGGGCGACGATGGCGGCGCTCGCCGACATGAAGCGGCGCGGCCTTGCCCGCCACATCGGCGTCGCCAACTTCAACGGCGCGCTGCTGGAGGAGGCGGTGCGGCTCTGCCCGGAGCCGCTGTCGGCGTTGCAGGTCGAGTTCCATCCCTTCCTCGACCAGTCGCGCATGCGGGCGCTGTGCCGGAAACTCGGCCTCGTCTTCATCTCCTATTGCCCGCTCGCCCGCGGACGGGTGCTCGACGCGCCGGTGCTCGCGGAGATCGCCGAGGCGCACGGGCGGACGCCGTCGCAGGTGGCGCTGCGCTACCTCATCCAGCACGAGGGCGTCGCCGCCATTCCGGGCTCCGGCAACCCGGAGCGGATCGCCGAGAACCTCGTCGCCGCCGGCTTCACGCTGACCGACGGGGAGATGGCGCGCATCGCCGCGCTCGCCCGGCCCGACAGCCGTCTCGTGAGCCCGGCCGGCCGCGCGCCGGATTGGGCGGCGTGACGATGGCCGCCCCCCTCTCCGCCGGCCCGCGCACGCTGCGCCTCGCCGAGACCGACAACGTCGTCGTCGCCGTCGACGCCATCACCGCCGGCGCCGTGGCGGCGGGCGTGACCGCGCGCGCCCGCGTCCTGCGCGGCCACAAGATGGCGGTGGCGCCGATCACCGCCGGCGAACCGGTGCGCAAATATGGCCAGGTGATCGGTTTCGCCACCGAGGCGATCGCGCCGGGCGACCACGTCCACACCCACAACTGCGCCTTCGCCGCCTTCGCCCGCGACTACGCCTATGCGAGCGAGGCGAAGACGGAGCCGGTGCTGCCGGTCGCCGAGCAGGCGACGTTCGAGGGCTTCAGGCGCGCCGGCGGCAAGGTCGGCACGCGCAACTACATCGGCGTGCTCACCTCGGTGAACTGCTCGGCCACCGTCGCCCGCTTCATCGCCGCCGAGGTGGAGCGCTCGGGCATGCTCGAGGCCTACCCGCACATCGACGGCGTCATCCCGCTGGTGCACGGCACCGGCTGCGCTTTGGACATCGACGGCGAGGGCTACGAGGTGCTGAAGCGCACCCAGTGGGGCTATGCGGCCAACCCCAACATGGGCGGCGTCGTCATGGTCGGGCTCGGCTGCGAGGTGTTCCAGATCGACCGCTGGATGGAGGCCTATGGGCTGAAACAGAGCGACACCTTCCGCACCTTCACCATCCAGGAGGTCGGCGGCACGAAAAAGACGGTGGCCGCCGGCGTCGCGGCGATCGCCGAGATGCTGTCGGTGGTCGACCGCGCCCGCCGCGAGACGGTGCCGGCGTCGGAACTGCTGGTCGCCCTGCAGTGCGGCGGCTCCGACGGCTACTCGGGCATCACCGCCAACCCTGCGCTGGGGGCCGCCGTCGACCGGCTGGTCCGCCACGGCGGCACGGCGATCCTGTCGGAGACGCCGGAGATCTACGGCGCCGAGCACCTTCTCACCCGTCGCGCCGCCACCCGCGAGGTCGGCGAGAAGCTCGTCTCGATCATCGGCTGGTGGGAGGAGTACACGGCGCGCAACCGCGGCTCGATGGACAACAACCCCTCCCCCGGCAACAAGGCCGGCGGCCTCACCACCATCCTCGAAAAATCACTCGGCGCCGCCGCCAAGGGCGGCTCGACGACGCTGCAGGCGGTCTATCACTACGCCGAGGCCGTGACGGCCAAGGGCTTTGTGTTCATGGACACGCCGGGCTACGACCCGGTGGCAGCCACCGGCCAGGTCGCCGGCGGCGCCAACCTCCTCTGCTTCACCACCGGCCGCGGCTCCGCCTATGGCTGCAAGCCGACGCCGTCGATCAAGCTCGCCACCAACTCCGACATCTACCGCCGCATGATCGACGACATGGACATCGACTGCGGCGACATCCTCGACGGCGTGTCGATCGCGGCGAAGGGCGACGAGATCTTCGCGGCCATGCTGCGGGTGGCGTCGGGCGAGCGGACGAAGTCGGAGGAGCTCGGCTACGGCGACGCCGAGTTCGTGCCGTGGCAGATCGGCGCGGTGATGTAGCCTTTGCCCGTCGGCGCGCCGTCGTCGACAGCCCCGCCGTGGCGGTGGCGGTGCGCACTCGCCCCTGCACCGGGTATTCGCGCCGAGCACCCCCGCATCTCTTGGCTACGGCCAGGCTGCCGACGCCGCGTGTTGCGGCGTTGCGAGCAGCCGGATCACGGTCACGGACTTCCTCGGCAGGTGCGCCTTGAGGCGTGTGCCCAGGATTTCGTCGATGCCGGGGTCCAGCACCACCAGGCGAGGGGGCAGGAGCCGGATGCGGACGAGGTCGATCGCCAGGCGTTCGGTTCGGGTGAGGTTCTTGCCGCCTTCCAGCACGGTGCCGTTCAGTCCTCCGAGCCGGCGCAAAAGGGCGCCCTGCCCGACCTCCTGCAGCAGCCGTTCGAGCGTCGCGTCGTCCGGGCGCTCGTCGCAGCCCATCACCAGCACGCGGCGGAGCGAGCCCTGGAGGATCTCCGGCTTCGCGCCGATGCGCTGCACGCCCCGCCGCAGGCTGCCCCGGCTCAGATCGCAGAGATCGATGCCCGACAGGGTGATCCTGCCGGTCGAGGGCGCCTCGAGCCCGAGCAACATGTCGATGACGGCATCGACGTCCAACTCGCTGACGATCAGCTCGGTGTTCGCTCCGCCCGCCGCCTGGAAGGACAGCACGCTGCCCGACGGTAGCGCGACCGCCTCGAAGACGACCTCGACCGCACGCCTGGGCAGGGATTTGCCCGAACGGTAGACGTCACGCTGCGCACGCGACAAGGCGGCACCGGCCTTGATCGCCGCCGCGCGGAAGGCAGCGCGGTGGTTCCAGATTCCGCCGAGATCGTGCAGCGGCGACAGTAGCAGCCCGAGAGCCGCCAGCGCGGCCGCGATGCTGCCGGTGCCGAGCCCCGCCCCAGCGCCGGCCAGGATGACGAGCGCCGCCGCGACGCCGGCGGCGAGGTCCGGGAGCGCCTTCAGGCTTTCATAGCTGAGGCGGTGGCGAAGGGCGGCCTCGACCATCGCATCGGTGCGCTTGTCGAGGAGCCCGAGTTCCCTGCCGCGTCGCCCGAGCCGGTCGAGATGCGGTGCAAGCGGCATTCGCTCGGCCATCTCGGCCGCGATCCGTGCCCGGCGCACGCGCAATCGCCGGTGCAACGCAACGAGGCGCACACCCCCCAGGGTGATCAGCAGCAAGGTCACCGCGAGGACCGGCAGGACGACCAGGGCAAAGACCGGATCGAGCAGCCACAGCACCCCGAGCGTGGCCGGGATCAGCACCATCGCGGCGATCAGCCGGGGAATGCCGAGCCCCAGCCAGTTCCGGAACGCCGCCATGTCGCCGACGAAGCGTAGCGATACGTAGCCCGCCCGTCGCGCCGCGACGGCGCGAGCGGGCATCCGCGCGGCATGTTCGAACAGCGCCGCCCGGATCTGCCGGGCATAGTCCTGTCCGATCTTCTCGCCGAGGTGTCTCGCGGCGACGCGCGTCGCCGCGATGACGGCACCGGCGCCGACGAGGCCGGCGAGAGCCACGACGGGCAGAGCCGCGCCGGCGTGCATCGCCTCGAACAATCCGCGCGTGGCGAACGCTGCGGCACCGGCCGCCCCCCCTTGCAGGAGGGTCAGCGCGGCGACCCCGGCGAGCCCGCGGCCGCGCTTGCGGTCGAGAAGCGGCGGCATCGCCATCACGCGGCCTTCCGCTCACCGAAGAGCGCGCGCAGCGCGAAGACATTGGCCTCGGCCGGGTCGGAAAGATCGCTCTTTCGCAGCACGGGCACCCCCGTCGCGGCATCCGCTTCGGCCATGGCCATCGGCGAACAGCTGAGGATCCCGGTCAGGACATCGGGGCGCAAGCCGTGGCGGGCGAGGATGGCGACGCCACCGGCCGCCGCGACGGCATCGCCACAGGCAAAGACCAGCCCGGAGAGCCGCTGACGGAACCACGGGTCCGCCACCAGGGCACCGGTCTCGCGCTGGAACAGCCCGTCGGCGATCTCCATCACGGCGATGTCGCAGCCCTGTTCGGCGGCGTGGCCGAGCAAGCATCTGAGACCGGCCTTCACCCTGTCCAGCGGCTCGCGGTAGGTGGTGACCATGCCGGCATCGGTGAAGTCCGCAACCCAGTGTGCGCCGGTATCCGCGTATTGGTTGAAGTCGCCGAAGGCGCCGGTCCCGGTTCCTTTCAGTGCCGCGACCTTGTAGCCGGCGCGCCGCAGGCCGAGCGCCAGTTGGGCGGTCGCCGTCGTCTTGCCCGAGTTCATCGTCGTGCCGAGGACGACGATCACTGGGATATCGTCGGAGCGGTGCGAGACCGGCAAGGCGAAGCGGTCGAGATTGACGGGCCGCCCGGCGGCATCGAGCAACCGGCCGATGGGAAGAAGCCGCGTCGCGGCCTTGATGCGCTCGTTGCGGGCCACCATCCGGCCGATGCAGCCGCCGCCCGCCAGAAGGTCGGCCCCGGCCGGGTCGACCTCGGCCAGTCCCTCGAACTGGTCGGGGGCATAGCGGGCGCCGCACGCCAGAACGATCATGTCGCCCGCGAAGATGTTGGACGGCCGGCCAGAGGTGAGCTGCACACACTGGTGCTGACCGATGGCCTCGACCTGCGCGAGGATCAGATCACCGGCGCGGGCGGCAGCGAAATCGGTGTCCAGTCCAGCGACGAGGGCGCGGTCGACCCTGCGGGTCGCGAACGTCCATTTGGCGGCAGCGAGAGGAGCGAGAAGGTCCTGTGTCATCGGGAGCATCCGTTGCGAGGGGGTCGAGGTTTCAGCTTGCTGCGGCGAAAGGGGTGCGGCCGCCCGCCGTGACCAAGTGGGCAAGATCGGCCTGCCGAATGGCCTCGGCGACGTCGTGGGTCACACCGGAAAGGCGGGTCAGGGTGATGTCGGGCAGGATGTCGCGTGCGCGGGCCGCTGCCCGGAACCGCTCGACGAAGGTTTCTGCCCGGGCCACCCGGTCGCGCCCCTGGACGCGATCGACGTCCGGGCCGGTGCGCAGACTTCCGTCGCGCCCGGTGTCGTGGGTGCCGACGAAGACCTGGACGCCCAGGCGCAGGTAGGCGGGAAGGGCCTGGTTGTGCCGCCGCGCCCACGTCAGCGCCCCCGGGGTCGCATCGGCGCCGAGGCCGTAGGGGTAGGCCATGCTGGTATCGGGCAGGCAGTACCACCCGGCTGCCGCAAGGTGCAGGCGGCCGATCCGGTGCGGGAAGAGCATGGCGAACCGGTGCGCGAGTTGTGCGCCGCCGGAATGCCCGAAGACGTCGAGCGGTCCGGCAAAGGCCGGGTCGATGACGGCGAGGTGCGACAGAAGCGCAAGCAGAGCCTGATCGGGGCGTGCCGCCCGGCACGGTCGCTGGAAGGTCGGCCAGCGCTTTTCGGAGAAGTAAGGAACGACGACGACTCGTCCGCTGCGCTCGGCCTCCGGGCGGAACAGCTCCACCAGTTCGTCGGCGTTGCGGGAGATGCCGTGCAGGACGACCAGTGGTGGCAGGTTCGACCTTCCAACCGGGTGAATGACCCGGGCAGGCAACGTTCCCGAAGACGACGCGACACGATGGTTTGTTATGTTCTCTTCGGGCGTGGAGCGGGGCATGCGTCTCTCCTGCAAGCGATCGTGCAGTCAAAACGGGGCAACGCTGCCGATATTCCGGCGTCAGAAAAGTTTCTCAGCCGACCTCCACATGACGATCGTCCGAGCAGGCCGGGACGGGTCGGCATCCAGCGGACGGCGGCACTGGCCGAGGCTGCCGATCCGGCCGCCGCACCGCTGCACACCGTTCTGCTTGCCTGCACGGGCGCCGACCGTCACAGTGGCGCACCGTTGGTTGTGCGGGGCATTGCGGCATGCGCCTGACGATCCGTCAGCGGCTGTTGTTGTTGACGGCGGCCGCCCTCACGCCGGCGCTCGTCGCGTTTGCCGTCACCGAGTATCAGTTGCGGCAGGAACGAACGGCCGACATCCACGCCCTCGCGCTGCGCCAGGCTCATCTCGCCCGCTCCGAATTGGACCGCATCTTCGACGGGCTGGCCGCGCTGCTGCGGGCGACCGCCGCGGCGCACGCCGTCGGCATCCTGCCGTCGCGGGAATGCGGCGCCTTCCTGGAGATCGTCAAGACGCAGGACCAGCAGGTGCATGCGGTCGCCATCGTCGATCCCGCCTCCGGCACGGTCTGGTGCGGTGGGCAGGGGGAAGGCGGCGCCGTGCTCGCCGCTTTGGCGCGCGACGCGGCCTCGCAGGACGACGTCCTTATCGGCCGCTACATCCGCGGCGATGCAAGCGCACCGGCATTGCTGCCGATGGCGATCGCCTATGAGCGGCCGGGCGGCCAGCGCGTCGTGGCCATTGCCCACATCCGCCTGGATTGGCTCGGTCAGACCCTGAAGGCACGGGCTCTTGCACCGGGCGACGCCCTGACGATCGCCGACCGCGAAGGGATGATCGTGGCGCGCGAACCGCAGCCCGAGCGGTTCGTCGGCATGCGCATCCCGGCACCCTATCTCGATCTCGTCGTGGCCAGCCGACCGGGAAGCCTGGAAGCGACAAGCCAGGACGGCACCCATCGGGTGATCGGCTACCTGCCACCGGCGGTGTCGGGTGGCCTCTATGTCAGCGCGGGCGTGTCCACTGAAAAGGCCTTCGCGGCGATCAACCGGGCGAGTACCACCAACGCTGCGGTGATGGTGGTGGGGGCCGCCCTCGCCTTCGGCTTCGCGTGGTTCGTCGGCCAGCGCGTCATCCAGAGACCGGTCGATCGGCTGCTCGCCGTCAGCGACGCCTGGCAGGCCGGGAACCTCGGCGCCCGCACCGGCATGGCCGCCGGCCCCGGCGAGTTCGAGACGCTCGCTGCCGCCCTCGATGCGATGATGGGGGCGCTGCAACAGCGCGACATCGAGCGGCAGCAGGCGAGCGAGCAGCGCACCCTGCTCGCGCGTGAGCTGAGCCATCGCGCCAAGAATACCCTGGCGCTCGTGCAGGCGATCGCCTCGCAGACCTTCGCCGGCGCGGACCCGGAACTGGCGCGTCGCTTCACCGATCGGCTCATCGCGCTCGCCGGCTCGTTCGACCTGCTGGTGGCGGCCGACTGGACGGGCGCCGGCCTGCACGACACGATCGATGTGGCGGTGTGCCCTCACCGCACCGGCGAGGGCGTGCACTTCTCGATCGGCGGCGCGGACGCCGCGCTGCCGGCCCAGGCGGTGGTCGGGCTGTCGCTGGCGCTGCACGAACTGGCGACGAACGCGGCGAAGTATGGCGCATTGGCGAACCCGGGCGGCCGCGTGTCGATCCGCTGGACCCTGCACGACGGCCCCCCGCCACGCATCGTGCTGACCTGGTCCGAAAGCGGCGGCCCGCCGGTGAAGCCGCCAGATCGCCAGGGCTTCGGCTCGAAGCTGATGCGCCGCATCCTGCCTACCGACCTCAACCCCGCGATCAACATCGACTTTGCGCCCGAGGGCGTGAAAGCGACAATTGCCTTCGATCTCACGGACACCGGCGGCATCGCCTGAACCGCACCGGCGCCTGTCGCCGCAGGCGCCTCACGACGAAGCGCGGGCGAGGTCGACGATCAGCGGTAAATGGTCTGAGGCATGCCGCGCCTCCGGATCCGTCCAGATGCGGCAGGCGAACAACGGCGCCCGCGCGTAGATGCGGTCGAGCGACAGCAACGGCAGACGGGATGGGAAGGTTCGCCGGGCGGACGGCGGGCCGTAGAGGCCCCGCAGCTCGGCCCGGACGACGCCGACGCCGAGCCAGTCGTTGAAGTCGCCGAGGAGGATAGCCGCATCGATGGCCGGCACGGCGGCGCAGACCCGCCGCACCTGCTCGCGCCGTTCGAACGGATCGAGGCCGAAGTGGACCGCGCGGACGTGCACGTGCCCGAGTGGCGTCTCGATCAGCCCGCCGATGGCGCAGCGCGGCTCGCGCGACCGCACCGTCAGGTCGAGCCGCACTTCTGCGACGATCGGCCAGCGGCTGAACAAGGCGTGGCCATAGTGACCGTCCGGAGCGACGATGGTGCGCGCCTCGACGGCGTGCAATCCCAATGTGCGCGACAGGACCGATAGCGGCTGCTTTTCCAGGTCCTGGATGCCGCGGGTGTCGACCTCCTGCAGGGCGACGACGTCCGGGGCATGGCGCTCGATCAGGGCGACGACGCGCTGGAAATCGTAACGTCCGTCCGGGCCGATGCCGCGATGCACATTCCAGGTCATGCAGCGGATCGTGGTCCCGGCAGCCGGTCGATCGCTCAGCGGCGTCGCCATCGGGAGATCAGCACCTGCAGCCCGAACGACGTCAGCGCCCAGGCGAGCAGCACCGCGACGAGCAGCATGACGCGCCACGGCGTCGGCTCGCGGATCGTCGCGAGCAGCCGGTCGCCGAGCGCGGTCAGGAGAACAAGGCCCGGCGCCAGGCCGAGCAGCGTGCCGACGGCATAGTCGACGACGGGAATGCGGAAGGCGCCGGCGATCAGGTTGACGATCGAGAACGGTGCCACCGGCAGCAGCCGCACGCCGGCGACGGCGAGCACGCCGCGCTCGCTGACCGCCGCACGCAGCCGTGTCATCCGTGGCCCCATCCGCCGCCGGAGAACGTCGGGGCCGAGCAGGCGGCCGATCCCGTAGGTCGTCAGGGCGCTCGCCATGGCGCCGCCCGCCGCGTAGGGCAGACCCGGCCACGCCCCGAAGGCGATGGCGGTGGCCGCGATCAGCAGCGTCACCGGGAAGGCGACGAGCCCCGCCAGCACGAAGATGCCGGCGATGAGCAGGCCGCCGACGATGCCGCCGGGCAGCGTTTCCAGCCAGTCGGCGAGGCTGCGCGGGTCTGCGAGCCCGACCGCGTCGCTGTAGGTCCAGGCGAGACCGGCGAGGATGACGGCGGCGACCAGCGCGCCTGCGGCGAGAACGCGCCACTGCCGCCGGCCGTGGCCGCCACTGAGGCCGGTGATCGGCTCGATGTCGGTGAGCGGCCGGTCCGGATCGGCGATCCACTCCATGCCGGCGGCTGTGGCCTCCTCCGCGTCGACATCCACAAGCCGGCAGCCTTCGCCGGTGTGGGCAACGGCGGCGAGCAGCGAGCCCTTAACGTCGATCACCCGCCCCACCGCCTCCGCCGAGCAGCCGCAGTGCTCGGCGATCAGGCCGTCACGGATGCGCCGCACCGTGGCGCGGTCCGCCGGGCTTTCGGCGGCGATGACGAGGTCGCATTCGCTGTCGGCGCCCATCGAGCGGTTGGCGAGGTTGGCCGAGCCGACGCGCAGGAAACAGTCGTCGACGATCATCACCTTGGCGTGGATCATCTTCGCCTCGCGGCGCCCGCCGTCGCCGATTTCGCAGGCAAGCAAGGCGATGCGGTCGCTCAAACCCGCCTGCCGGAACACGTCGATGAAGCGGACACGGCCGTTCTGCATCGTCGTGTGCTCGATCCAGGTGTGGTGCTTCAAAGGGGCGACGACCAGCACTTCGAGATCGGGCCGCTGCTGCATGCGCCGCACCGGCCCTTCTGCGACTGGCAGGCAGGTGAGGAACTGGTTCTCGATGTAGATCGCCCGTTCCGCCACATCGATCATGCCGAAAAACAGCGCCTCGACCTCGCGCACGGCCTCCGCGCCGTCGGCGGGGAAGGTGCGGGCGATGGCGACGCGCACATCGCGGAAGTGCGGCGCGGGCACGCCGATCTCTGCCGGGACGGCACGCGGGCCGCGCGCATCGAGCGGCTGCAACGGCTCGTGCGTCGCGGCCCGCCACCGCTCGGCGACGAGAGTGGCGAGCGCTACCGCCGCCTCACCCGTCACCGCCATCTGGACGTCGTGGAACGGTGGATAGGGCGTGCCGGCCGGGTCGACGCGGCGCGGATCGTCGAGCCCGTGCTCGCCGGTGTCCCAGCGGCGGATGGTGAGGTCGAGGCCGCCGGAGAATGCCAGTGCGTCGTCGACGACGACGATCTTCTGGTGCTGCGCGCTGCCCGACGGCAATTCGTCGTCGAAGGCGAACTCGATCGCGGCGGGCGTGCTCCACTGTAGCACGACCTCCACCTCGGCCTGGCGGTCGAGGGTGTAGAAGAGCGGGCTCTTCCAGACGAGGATCTTGATGGCGAGGCCGGGGGTGCGCTCGACGAGCGCCGTCAGGAACGGGCCGAGCTCCTCCGGCAGGCCGTCGTCGGGTGGCGCAGCGCCGACCAGCTTCATCCGGCTGTCGACGTCCCAGCCGACGATGACGATGCGGCGGCGGCCGGCGAGCAGGGCGCGCCGCAGCGCGCCGAAGTATTCCGCCCCGTCGACGAGCACATGCGCCGCCGCGGCGCGGACGACGCGCCAAGCGTTTTGCGGTGGATCGAAGATGCATGGCGCGGCGCCGATGTCGGGCGCGCGGCGCTCGCTTACAAAATTCAAGTTCGGCACCCCGGTTCGGCATCCTGTCGGTCCAAGAACCCGATGCCTGCTCGAAGTGTTCCATCGATCTCCGGGCTGCCGCGGCCGCTCGCCTGGTCGCGCCGAGCCGTCTACCGCAGCGCGCGCTCGACGCCGCGCAGCTCGGCGAGACCCTTCAGGCGTCCGATCGCCGGGTAGCCGGGCTGCGCGCCGCGCGTGAGGTCGTCGAGGATGTCCTGGCCGTGGTCGGGCCGCATCGGAATCTGCGCGTCGTCGCGACCCTGCGCCCGGCGCCGCTTCTCCTCGCGCAGAACAGCGGCGATCACCGCCACCATGTCGGTGTCGCCGTCGAGGTGCTCGGCCTCGTGGAAGGAACACGGGGTGGCGGGCGTCTCGCGCGTGACATTGCGGAGGTGCAGGAAGTGGATGCGGCCGCCGAGGCGGTCGATCATGCCGGGCAGGTCGTTGTCGGGACGGGCGCCGAGGGAGCCGGTGCACAGCGTCACGCCGTTCGCCGGACTGTCGACGGCGGCCAGCACCGTGACGTAGTCGGCCTCCGTCGACATGACGCGCGGCAGGCCGAGCAGCGGGAACGGCGGGTCGTCCGGGTGGCAGCAGAGCCGCACGCCGAGGCGCTCGGCCGTCGGCACCACCTCGGCGAGAAAATCGATCAGGTTGCGCCGCAGCCGGCCGGCGTCGACGTCGGCATAGTGGGCGAGCTGCACCCTGAGCCCGTCGAGCGACCAGTGCTCGGCAGCGCCCGGCAGGCCGGCGCTGACGCTGCGGGCGAGCAGGTCGCGCCCGGCTTCGGTCATGGCTTCGAAGCGTTCGGCCGCCGCCGCGACGACCGCCGGGTCGAACGCCTCCGCCGCACCCGGCCGCTGCAGGATGTGGATGTCGAAGGCGGCGAAGGCGACGAGGTCGAAGCGCATCGTCGTGCCACCGTGCGCCACGCGCCAGGCGAGGTCGGTGCGCGTCCAGTCGAGGACCGGCATGAAGTTGTAGCAGACGACCTCGATGCCGGCCGCCGCGAGGTGCTCGAGCGAGGTCCGGTAGGCGGCGAAGTGGTCGCGGTAGGCGCCGGTCTGGGTCTTGATGCTCTCGGAGACCGGCAGGCTCTCCACCACTTCCCAGGCGAGCCCGCTCGGCGTGCCGTCCGGTAGCGTCGCGACCTCGAGCTGGCGCCGGGCGATCTCGGCGGGTGACCAGACGACGCCGTTCGGCACGTGGTGGAGCGCGGTGACGATGCCCTGCGCACCGGCCTGCCGCGCATCGGCGATCGTCACCTTGTCGACCGGGCCGAACCAGCGCCAAACGTGTCTCATCGAGGGCTCCGTGTTGGGAGACGGCGTCGGTAGCGGCCGCCTCACCCGAAGGCGAGGTTCGGCAGCCAGAGCACGAGGCCGGGAAGGAACAGCAGCGCGACGATCAGCGCAATGATCGTCGCCAGGAAAGGCAGCGCCTCGATGGTGTATTCCTCGATGCGCACGTTCATCAACGAGCACACCGCAAACATCGCCACCCCCACCGGCGGCGTCATGCCGCCGAGGGTGACGATGGACATCATCAGGATGCCGAAGTGTACCGGGTCGATGCCGACCTGGGTAACGATCGGCACGAAGATCGGTGTGAGCAGCAGCACCAGCACCGTGCTCTCGACGAAGAAGCCGGCGATCAGCAGGAACAGCAGGACGACCATCACGATCAGCTGCGGGTCCTGCAGTCCGTCGAGCATCCACGTCGAGATGCCCTGCGGCACCTGCAGATAGATGGTGGCAAACCCGACCATGCCCGACATCAGGATGATGATCATGATCATGCCGATGTCGGAAACGGCGTGGCCGAAGGCCCGCAGCGCCTTCTCGAAGGTGAGCTCGCGGTGGGCGAGGACGCCGACGGCGAGCGCATAGACGACGGCGAAGGCGCCGACCTCGGAGGGCGTGAAGACGCCGCCGCGGATGGTCAGCACGAGGGCGACGGGGAACAGCAGCGCCCACTTCGCGCCCCAGGTGGCGGCAGCCAGCGCCCGCCACGTCGGCCGCTCGGCATCGGTGACGACGTAGCCGCGGCGGCGGGCGATGACGTAGGTGGTCGCCATCAGCGCCACCATCATCAACAGGCCGGGTATGATGCCGGCAACGAACAGCCGCCCGATCGAAACGTTGCCGACGTAGCCATAGAGGATGAGCCCGATCGAGGGCGGGATAGTCGCGGTGATCAGCGAGCCGACGGCGATGGCGGCGGCGGAAAATCCCTTGCCATAGCCCTTGGCGACCATCGTCGGGCCGAGGATGCGCGCCTCCATCGCCGCGTCGGCCACCGCCGAGCCGGAGACGCCGCCCATCACCGTCGACAGCACGATCGCCACCTGGGCGAGGCCACCGGACATCCAGCCGACGGCGACGTGGGAAAAGCGGAACAGCCGGTCGGTGATGCCGCTTTCGTTCATCAGGTGGCCGGCGAGCACGAAGAACGGCACGGCGAGCAGTGGAAAGCTCTGGCTCATCGTGGCGATCTTCTGCACCGCGATCGACATCGGCATCGTCGCGTCCGTCATGAAGAAGACGAAGCCGGAGATGCCGATGGCGAAGGCGACCGGGGCGCCGATGAACATCAGGGCGAAAAAGACGACGGCGATCAGCGCCATCTCAGAGCTCCGTGCCCACGGGGGCGAGCGGATCGGAGCGGGAATAGACAAGCGTGTGGCCGTCGCGTCGCCGGCGCCAGGCGCTTGCGAGATTGTAGATCAGCGCGCCGGCCAGCATCAGGCTGCCGATCGGCACGGCCGCGGTGACGAAGGCGTAGGAGAGGCCGCTGTCGCCGAACAGCCGCTGCCGGTTGAGCATGGTGAGCTTGTAGCCCTCGACCGCCAGCAGCCCGAGGAAGGCCAGGACGACCATCGTCACGACGATCTCGACCGCCAGCCGGGCACGGTGGCCGAGCATTCGGACGACGAGGTCGATGCCGATGTGCGCCTTCTCGCGCATCGCCTTGGTGGCGCCGAGGAAGCACAGCCAGATGAAGAGCAGTTGCGCGACATCGACCGACCAGATCAGCGGAATGCCGAAGAAGCGCATGATCGCCGCCGAGAACACCAGCGCGACGATGATGGCGAGTATCGACGCCGCGATGGCGAGCTCGAGCTGCGCGAGGCGCCGGGTCATGGCCGTGTCCTCGGTTGGGGAGGGCGGGTTCGGGGCGGCGGCGGCCGGCCCGGCGCAGGCCGGGCCGTTGGCGGGACGAAGGGACCTATTCGCCGGCGGCGATCGCCTGCAGTTGGTCGCGCAGTTCGCCATAGCCGAGCGCATCATAGACGCTGGCGGTGGCCTCCTTGAACGGCGTGACGTCGATCTCCGTCACCGTCATGCCCTGTGCCTTCAGGTCGGCCTCGATGGCGGAAAGCGAGTCGCGCGTGCCATAGGAGGCGATGTCGCCGGCCTTCAGCGCCTCTTCGCGCAGGATCGCCTGCAGCTCCGGCGAAAGGCTGTCGAACCAGGCGGCGCTGGTGACGAGGCCGGTGATGAGGTTGATGTGGCCAGTCTTCGTCAGCACCTTCGTCACTTCCGGCAGCTTGGCCCCCTGCCCGGCCGGCAGCTGCGCCTCGACGGCGTCGATGACATTCTGCTGAAGGGCCGAGTAGACCTCGGCGAACGGCATCGGCGTCGGCGTGGCGCCCATCGCCTTGATCGTCTCGATCCATACCGGCGCGCCGGGGGTGCGCATGCGCACGCCGGCGAGGTCGGCCGGCGTCGAGACCGGCTTGTTCGTCCACAGCTCGCGCTCGCCCTGCCACCAGTTGAACGACAGCACCTGATGGCCGGACGCGTCACGCAGCTTGCCGACCCATTCCTCGAAGAGCGGCGACGTCACGACCTTGCGCATGCCGTCGTAGCCGGAGGCGAGGTAGGGCGCACCGAGCACGCCGAACTCCTTCTGGAAGACGGCGAGGCGGCCGCCATCGACGACGACCGCGACCGGCGCGCCGGCGCGCGCCTGCTCGAGCACATCCTCGTCGGGGCCGAGTTGCGAGTTTGGGAAGAGCTTCACCTCGATCGCGCCGTTGGAGCGCCCCGCCACAGCGTCGCGGAAGCTCTCGAGGCCCTTATAGAGCGGGTCCGAGGTCGTCAGCGCGGTGTTGATGCTGAGGGTGTAGTCGGCCGCCATGGCCGGGGTGCCGATGCCGGAGGTGAGCAAACCGGCGACGAGCAGCGGCGCGAAACGCGTGATGTTCATGGTCTCCTCCCAGAGAGCGGCCGCTTATCACCGACCTGCTTCCGCAGACTAGTATGGTAGTATAGGATCGTCAACATGAGCGACTCCTCCAGCCTCGCCCTGTTGCCCGACGCCAGCCTGAGACAGCGGCAGTCGACCATTGCCGGCCGCGTCTATGACACGGTGCGACGGGCGATCGTGCAGTTGCAGCTGGAACCCGGCAACCCGTTGTCGGAGGCCGATATCGCCCGCCAGCTCGGCGTGTCCCGCCAGCCGGTGCGCGAGGCCTTCATCAAGCTGTCGGAGGCGGGCCTCGTCGAGATCCGGCCGCAGCGCGGCACCTTCGTGCGGCTGATTTCGCTGCGCGAGGTCGAGAACGCACGCTTCATCCGCGAGGCGATCGAGGTGGCCATCGCCCGCAAGGCGGCGGTAGAGGCGACCGGCAGCGACGTCGACGCCCTCGATGCGCTGGTCGAGCACCAGCGCGGCGCCGCCGGGCTCTCCGACAACGTCGCCTTCCTGCATCTCGACGAGCAGTTCCACCAGCAGATCGCCCGCAGTGCCGCCTGCGACGACGCCTGGCGCGTGCTCGAGGGGCTGAAGGCGCAGATGGACCGCGTCCGCTACCTGTCCTTGCCGGAGGCGACGCCGCTCGGGATCATCATCGAACAACACGCCGCCATCGTCGATGCGGTCCGGCAGGGCACGCCCGATGCCGCCGAGACGGCGATGCGGCGCCACCTGTCGGAGATCCTGACGTCACTGCCGAAGATCGCGACGCAGAAGGCCGCCTACTTCACGCCCTGACCCATCTCATCGGCCGCCGACGGCCGTTGTCGCTGCAAAGCTCCAGGCGAGGCGCTGTTCGCTGCGGTGCGCAGCCTCTGTGCCGACGGGCGCCGGCTCGCAACGCGCGCGCCGGGACTCGCCTGGATGCAGTTGGCCCTCGTCGGCCTCGAAGACGGCGAAGACCGAACCGGCGCCATAGACGGCGAAGCCGGTGCCGAGGACGAGACCGACGATCAATGTCGGAGCGGTCAGTCGGGAGCGCAGAAGGCGGGAAGCGACGAACAGCGCCACGAGCACGATCACGGCGATCACGCCGAGCGCCAGCAGCTGGCCGACCATCGCCCCGCCGAGCAGGCAGCCGGTCATCGTATCCACGAGCTCTGGCAACCCGCCCATCGTCCGCCTCACCGCGACGCGGCACCGGGAGGGCGCCACCGTTCCCGCGTCAATAGTTCATCGCGGCGCCCCTTCCCAGCCGGGCGGTTCGTCACAACACTGCGCGTGCGACCAATGGCCCCGCACTTCGAGACAGCGCCGCGTCCGCCACTTTTCCGACCTAGCGGTGGTGCTAGCGAAATGCCGCGGAGCCTACGTGCTACCGCGTTTCGGTTGAGTTACGGGGTTTCTATATGCTGAGAGTTTTCAGACGGGCGCGCTGCCTAGCCGGCGTCGTTGCATCCCTTACGTTGGGTGCCATCCACGTCGCATCCGGCGCGATGCCGGCGGTCGCCGCCGAGGGCGAAATCGCCACCGGTCAGTACAAGCTTCCGGCGGGTGTCGATCCGCTGGTGGCGACCGATCGCGAGACCGAGCTATGGGCGCAAGTCTGGCGGCCAGCCAGTCTCGGCAAGGGCAAGTACCCGCTGGCCGTCTTCCTGCATGGCAATCACGCCACCTGCGGGTTCTTTGATGAGGAGCAAGGCGTCCGCGTCGACGACCGCAGCGACTACACCGAAACGGGAGAGTGCCCCGACGGTTACGTCGTGGTGCCCAACCACTTGGGCTACGACTATCTCGCGCGGCGCCTCGCCAAGCGCGGATACGTCGTCGTTTCCATCAATGCCAACCGCGGCATCACTGCCGGTGAGGGGACGCGGAAGGACGGTGGCCTCAACCTGATGCGGGGCCGGCTGGTGATGCGCCATCTCGCCCTTCTCGCCGAGTGGAACGCCGGCAAGGGCAAGGTGCCGAAGTCACTCGGTTTCGATCCGAAGGGGCATCTCGATCTCAGCCAGGTTGGACTGATGGGTCACAGCCGCGGCGGCGAAGGCATGCGTGGCGCCCTGCAGCAGATGCGGGACGATACCGAGCTCGCCAAAAAAGTCCGCGACGTTCGCATCCGGGCGATCTTCGAGATCGGCCCGGTCGACGGCCAGCAGATCCGCGTCCTCAACGCCGATGGCGTCGCGAGCGCCATTCTCCTGCCGGTCTGCGACGGTGACGTCATCGATCTCGGCGGCATGCGGGTGTTCGACCGCAGCTTCCTGATCAAAGATGACGAAGTCGACGCGATCAAGGCTACCGTCGGTGTCTATGGCGCCAACCACAATTTCTACAATACAGAATGGCAGTGGAGCGATTCTTCTGGATGCGTCGGCTATCCGGCGATGTTCGGTGCGCTGGTGGGCTCGGAGAAGCAGCGCGAGACGGGCGTCGAGACCTTGGTGCCGTTCTTCCTGGCGAACGTCGGTGCCAACCGAAAGCCTGATCTCAACGCGGTGTTCGATGCCGGCAAGGCGCCACCAAAGGCACTGCAGAAGCTTGCGACGGTGGTGCGCAACTATCTGCCGGGGCCGATCGGTGACGGCGTGCAGGTGCTGCAGCGCTTCACGGGCAAGTCCGGCGTCAGCGATTCGGGCGCCCGCAACCGCGCCGTCGGTGTCGACGTCGTTCACTCGACCGTGCTGAAGAGCTTCTCCGAGGAGAGCTTCGCCGTGCCGCACGACGAGAGCGTGCATTGGGCGACCATCGACTGGAAGCGCTCGGGCAAGAATTACTATGAGGTGGTGATAGCCGATCGTAAGCCGCTCGACCTCGCGGACTTCAAGACGCTCGCGTTCCGCGCTGCGCTTCGCTGCCGCGACGGCGAAGACTGCGCCAAGTTCAACAAAGGCCGAAAGCCGAAGATCGAAGTGGCGCTGGTGAGTTCCGACGGAAAGGTCTCGCCGGCGGTCGACGTCGAGGCGTCGCGCTGGCTGGACTGGCCGAGCATCGACAAGAGTGCCGCCGAGTTCGCCAGCGAACACGAGATGCTGTCGACGATCCGGGTGCCGGTCGCCCGCTTCAAGGGATCGGCCGCCAAGGACGTGCGGGCCATCCGCTTCATCTTCTCGGGTCAGAAGAGCGGCCGCGTGGCGATCTCGGACATCACCGCCGATGGTAGCAAAGAGAAGCGCAGCGAGGGCGAAGCCGAGCGCATCACCGAAGCCGTGCGTGTCGCCAGCGTCGAAATGGCCACCGCGGCGCCCGCGGAGATCCGGATGCCGGTCCTTCCCGCGCCCGAGGGCGAGCGCAACAGCCTCAGCATCGAGCGCCCCGCCACCAGCGCGAGAGCCAAGGCCGAGGATGGTGCCGCGGCCGAGGACGGCGCCGCCGAGGCGGACGTCACGATCCGGCTGACCAGCAAGCGGCCCTTCCCGATCACAAACGTGCTGCCGGTGCTGTGGATCGGCGACAAGCCGTTCACGGTGTCGGCAATCGAGGCGGATCGGCTGGCCGTGAGATTCACGATCCCGACGTCCGACTACGAGACCCTCGCGTCGGGCGGCGCGGTGCGCCTGCAGATCGGGCGCAACCCGTCGTGGGATTTCGGGACCCTGCGCAAGTAGGCACCCCGGGCGAGTGACACCGGAGCGGGCCGACTTGCCCGCTTCACAGTCAAGTGCAAGGGAAGCGGGCCGGCTGGCCCGCTTCAGGCCGAGACGGCGCCGAGACAGGCCTCAGCTCGCCAGCATGCTCTCGGAGAACAGCCGCATGACGCCCGCGCTGAGGCGGGCGTTGTGGGCGCACATCGCATCGAAGGCGGTGCGGGCGTCGTTGGCGCGGATGGCGTCGACGATGCCTTGGTGCTCGTCGAGCGACTGCTGCATGCGCGCCTCGATGGTGCCTGCCTGACGCTGCCGGAAGGGGGCGAGCCGGGCCCGCAGATCGACCGCCATGGCGGCGATCGTCGTGTTGTGGGCGCCCCGGCAGATGTGGTCGTGGAAGTCGCGGTTGGCGGCGAGATAGCCCTCGAGATCCTTGGCCTTGACGGCGTCGGCGCAGCGGCGGTGCAGCTCGTAGAGCTGCTCACGCTCGACCGCCGTCAGGCGCTGGGCGGCAAGACGGGCGCACGTCGCCTCGAGCTCGCACTCCGCTTCCAGCATGTCGGCAAGCTGCGGAACGCTGATGCGGGCGACGACGCCGCCGCGCCGCGGATTGATCTCGATGAGGCCCCGCGCGCCCAGTTCGCGCAGCGCCTCGCGCACCGGCGTGCGCGAGACCCCGAACTCATCGGCGAGCGCTTTTTCCTCGAGCTTCTGACCGGGGGTCACCTCGCCTTGGGCGATGCGATCGGCAAGCGTCTGGAAGATCTGGGCGGCGATCGTGGGCATGGGGGCTCGCTTCGGCGCGTCTCGGAGCGGCAACGCGCGCGCTTCGAATACGTATGACGATCAAAGTCGGAGTCCCGTGTACTGGATTCATGTTAACCCGGCAATCGGTGGGCGTTTGGCGCAAAAATGCGCATGATTGTGCACCAGATGGGCATTCTGTGCGCGGTATGGTCATCCGGCCGTTCGCGATGGATCAGTGGTGCAGCCAGAACACCCGGTGTCGCAGCGACGGGTAGCAGCTCATGGGGTGAGGCGAGCGCCCCTGACACCGGCTTCGGGCTCGGATAGTCTCCCGCTCCCGCTGTGGAGCGCTTCTTCCGATGCCCGCCGTTCGATCCCCCGGCACACCCGTGGCCGAGACATTGTGGTCGATCGGGCTGATGGCGCCGATCGTCGCGACCTTCACCTTCGGTGTCGGCCTCAGCCTGTCGCTGATCCTGGAGGCGCGCGGCGTGCCCTCCTACCTGATCGGTCTCAACTCGGCCACCGCCGGCATCGCCTCGATCGCCGCGACGACGATCTCCGTGCCGTTGGCGCGCCGGCTCGGCACGGCGCCCGGCATCGCGGCCGCGATCGTCGTGGCGGCCGTGTCACTGATCGGCTTCTACGTCGTCGAGGCGCTGTGGGCGTGGTTTCTCATCCGCATCACCTTCCATGGTGCACTGACGGTGATCTTCGTGCTGTCGGAATACTGGATCAGCGCCGCTGCACCGGAGCGTCGGCGCGGCCTGGCGATGGGGCTCTACGGCACGGCGCTGTCGATCGGCTTCGCGGTCGGACCGACGATGCTCGGCGTCATCGGCACGCAGGGCTTCCTGCCGTTCGGCCTGGGGGCGGCCGTGATCCTGGTGACGGCCGTGCCGATCCTGGCGGCGCGCGGCTGGCAGCCGCGGGTGGCGACGCACGGGCGCACCCGCATCCTCGCCTTCGTCGCGGTGGCGCCGATGGCGATGTTCGCCTCCTTCACCTTCGGCGCCGTCGAGTCGGGCGCGATGGCGCTGATGCCGATCTACGGCATCGCGGTCGGCTACGGACAGGCGACGGCGGCGCTGATGGTGACGGCGCTGGCGCTCGGCAACGTCGTGTCGCAGATCCCGATCGGCTGGCTGGCCGATCGCATCGAACGTCGCAGGCTGCTGCTCGCCTGCGCCGTGATCGGCATCGTCGGTGCGGTGCTGCTGCCGGCCGCTTCGGCCGATCCGCTCTGGCTCGCTGCGGTGCTGTTCGTCTGGGGCGGTGTCGTCGCCGGCCTATACACCGTCGGGCTCACCCACCTCGGCAGCCGCTTCAAGGGGCTCGACCTCGTGTCGGCGAACGCCGCCTTCGTGATGATGTATGCCTGCGGTGTCGTCGTCGGGCCGGCCGCGATGGGCGCCGGCATGGACCTCTGGCGGCCACACGGGCTCGCCGTGGTGATGGGGGTGATCCTGGCGATCTACGTCGCCGTGGCGGCGGTGCGCCTGGCGACCGCCCGGCCGACCTAGAGCGCTTTCCGATTGGATGGAATCATCCAATCGATCAGAAATCGCGCGAGAATCAAAGGCTTGAGCATATCCTCGTCGCTCGGATCGGTTGGATCCGAGCAGGATATGCTCTAGCGGCGACACCGCAGCCACGCTCGCGGCACCTCTCTGCCGGACAACCCCTTGCCCCCGGGTGCCGCCGCTGCCATCGTGCGACGCTCCCCAGGTGATCGACGCGACGACGCGGACGATCGCCGCAGCGACCCGAAGGACCGTGACCGTACTCATCGTGACCAACGGCGACGTCGCCGGCTCGACCCTCGCCGCACTTCGCCCCGAGGCGACGGTGCTGCCCTGGCAGGACGTGCTGCACGAGGGTCCCGTGCCGGAGACCGACGACGCGGCCGCGTTGCGGCGCCAGCGCGCCGCGCACCTGGCGGGGGCCTTCCGGCGCAGCGAGCCCGACGTCCTCGCCGATCTAGAGCGGCGCGACGCGACCATCGCCGACGCCGCCCGCTTCGAGCGCATCGAGCTCTGGTTCGAGCACGACCTCACCGACCAACTGCAGTTGCTGCAGGTGCTCGACGTGTTGTCGGAGCTGCCATCGCGACCGCCGATCCTGTCGCTGCAGGCACGCGTTCACCTCGGGCCGCTGCCGGCGGAGCGGCTGGGTGCGCTCGCGACGCGGCTGCGGCCGGTGGACGAGGAGACGCTGGAGGACGCGACCCGTCGTTGGGCCGCCTTCCGCGAGCCGACGCCCGTGGACCTCGCCGACTATGCCGAAGTCGAGGCGCCCGGCCTGCCGTTCATGGGAGACGCGCTGCGCCGCGCCCTTGAGGAGCTGCCGCGGCCGGGCGATGGGCTGTCGCGGACGGACCGGCAGATCCTCTATTCGATCGGCCGCGGCGTCGACCGCGTCGGCATGTTGTTCGCCCGCGTCTTGGCGATGGAGGAAGCCGCCTTCCTCGGCGATTGGTCGTTCTTCCGCCAGCTCTCCGAACTCGCCTTCGCCCGGCCGCCGCTGCTCGTCGGGCTGCCGGAGCCGTTCGGCGCGGCGGTGATCGACGACGACGCGCGCCGCAAGGCATTCGTCACCGCACGCGTCAGTCTGACCGAGGCCGGCCGCGACGTCCTCGCCGGCCGTTCCGACCGCGTCGCGCTGATCGGCATCGACCGCTGGCTCGGCGGCACCCACATCACGGCACCGACGCCATGGCGCTATGACCCGGACGAGACCCGGCTCATCGAGCCGGAGGACTGAGCGGGCCGAGGATGGCGGGCCGTACCGTGGCGAAGTGAGCCGCCCAGGTGGGTGAGCGATAGGTGGCGAGACACCCGCATTGGGCGGCACGGCGCGCCGACCCGTCGAGCGCATAGTCCTCGATCGCCGCGAGCCAGGCGGGTCCATCGAGCGGATCGAGCAGGTCGGCGAAACCCTCGGCGATCTCCTCGTGGGCCGGGATGCGCGAGGCGATCACCGGCACACCGACTGCGAGCGCCTCCGCCACCGGCATGCCGAAGCCCTCCACCAGCGAGGGCATCAATACGGCCCGGGCACCGGCCATCACCACCGCCAGCGCCTCGTCGGACAGCGCCCCGGCTTCCAGAACATGCGCCTTGGCCGCCGGCAGGCGTTCCAGGAGGTCGACGACGCTCTCGATCTCCCAGCCACGGCGCCCGACGATGACGAGCTTCGGCGTCGCCGCGCCGTGGCGCTCGGCCAGGCGGCGCCAGAGATTGAGCAGCAGCAGATGGTTCTTGCGCGCCTCGATCGTCGAGATCACCGCAAAATAGGGTGGAGCATTTGCCGCCATGCGCGCCGGCGGACGCGGTGGGGCGTCGGGAATGCCGAGGTGGGCGACGACGACCGGCGGCTCGCCGGCGGCGGGCCGCCGACCAGCAGCTTCCAGGAGCGGCGCGAGCCGCTCCGCGGTATCGCGCGAATTGGTGACGATGACGTCGGCAATCTCGGCCACCGTGGCGATGCGGCGGGCGTGTTTCTCGTCGTCGCCCGGGCGCGCATACTCCGGATAGTCGAGCGGGATCAGGTCGTGCACGAACACCACGGCGCGCACCGGGCCGGCCGCCTTCAGGCGGCGAAACGGCTCCGGCCGGTGCAGGTTGTGATGGGAGACGTGGACGTAGACAACAGGACGACCGACCGCGGCCGCTGCCGCAATGACCGGTTCCAGCGCCTGGCGTGCAAACAGCTGCACCGGGTTCTGCAGCAGCCTCCCGAGCGGGTCGATGGCGGAGCGCACCCAGGCCGGTGCCGTCTCGAAGGCGCCGGCCACGGCAGCGCCGCCGCCGCCGGCCTTACCGGGCACTGGCGGTTCGACACCGAGAAACCCCGCCACCCGTGAAAGGCCGGCATCGGTCTCGCCCCGTTCGGCACGGCCCTCCCAGCGACGCCCGACCCAGTCGACCAGCGCACGGCCGAGCGTGTTCGGGACCAGACGCACGCGCGCCCCCGCCACGGCGACGAAGCGCAGTTCGATGCCCTCTTCTGCGATCAGCCAGCGCGCGTAGGCGAGTTCGACGCGGTCGATGCCGGTCGGCGCCGTGCGGGCGATACGGGCGATCAGCCGCGAGATGTCGAAGAGCACCAGCGGTGCGGCCGTCGGCTTGTCCACGCTTCTGTCCGCCCGCCTCTCGCGCCCGGCCGGTGCGGCGCCGCCGGCGCCCCCCTGTCGCGCGTCGCCCGTGTCGCGCATCGGCCCGGGGGCGTCAAGCGAGGCGGGGTTGACCGGGACGGACCGCTGATCGACAAAGCGGCTGTCCGCGGCTGCGCCCACCTCTCATGCCAGGTCGAATCATGCAGGTCGAACGGCTGTCGATTCCCGACGTCATGGTGCTGACACCGAAGCGCTTTGGTGACGCGCGTGGCTTCTTCGTCGAGACCTGGAGCCGGCGCGCCTATGCCGAGGCGGGAATCGACGTCGATTTCGTCCAGGACAACCACTCGCTCTCGCGCACCGCCGGCGTCATCCGCGGCCTGCATTTCCAGATCAACCCGTCACCGCAGGGAAAGCTCGTGCGCGTCGTGCGCGGCAGCATCCTCGACGTGGCTGTCGACGTGCGGCACGGCTCCGCGAGCTTCGGTCGCTTCGTCACGGCGGAGCTGTCGGCCGACAACGGGCGGCAAATGTGGGTGCCGGTTGGCTTTGCACATGGCTTCTGCACGCTCGAGCCCGACACCGAGGTGATCTATAAGGTCACCAGCTATTATAACGCGGCCGCCGACAAGGGCCTCGCCTTCGATGATCCGGACCTCGCAATCCCCTGGCCGGTGGCCCCCGGGGAGGCCACCGTCTCCGACAAGGACCGTCATCACCCGCGCCTCGGCGAACTACCGGTCCACTTCCGCGCCGGGTCGGTGGCCTGACGGCGCGGTTGCGCCGGGGCGACGTTTGAACTATCCGCCGGGGATCGGCATGAGCGCGATCCGCGCTGGCGGGACACCCCAGGACGATGTCCAGGGGCTGGGTCCGCCGCTTTCGCCCGACGCGATGACGTCGGGCGCTTTGTGACCTGGGTCTTTGGGGCGAAATGGACGGTGCACCGCAGTGGTCAATTTCGGCTCGCCTCGTCACGATGCGCGAGATCGAACAGACCGTCGACGGCTTCCGCGCCACCGGCCACGACCCGCGCATCATCTGTGACCTCGCCCAGCCGCAGCCCCCGGGCTGGTATCTCGTCGAGTTCGACGTCGAGGCCGAGGGCGACACGCTCTCACGGGTCTTCATCGATCTCGGCAAGGGCTTCGGTGAGCACAGCGGCACGGTGCTGCGCACCGGCAGCGACGGCACGCGGCGGGCAGTGTTCCGCTCGCCGAAGCGCTTCCGGCGCATCCGTCTCGACCCTTGCGAGGCGGCCGTCGGCTTCCGCATCACCGACATCCGCTTCGAGGCGATCGAGGCGACCAGTGCCGTCGGGCAGCGGCTGCGGCTCGATTCGGGCATGGAGATCCTCGCCGACCCCACCCGTCCCGTGGTCGCCCGGACGATCCCGCCCCGGGTCGCCCGCGCCACCCGGCCGGTCCCCGGCGAGATCGTCGCCAGCCAGGAGTGCGAATGGGAAGGCTCGGTGCTGCGGATCACCGGCGCCGAGCCCGCTGTGACGATCAGGCTCAGCCGACCGATGCGGCGCGGCTGGCACGGCATCGTGTTGCGCGCCGAGAACGACGCGGGCGCCGAGGTGACGCTCTCGTTCGGCTTCGTCGGCGGCGTCTACAACTGGACGCGCGTCAAGCTCGACCGTAGTCCCGAGGGCCTGCACACCACTTGGGTCTACCTGCCGACGCGCGTCACCCGCCTGCGCCTCTGGGCGAGCGGCGAGACCGAGGGCATGACCATCAACCGGCTGGAGACCACCCCAGCGGGCAAGCCCTGGGGTGCGGTGCACCGCCGTCGCACGCGCTCCGGCATCCTGATCGTCGATCAGCGCGCGCAGGAGGCGGCACGGCGGCCGCCCTGGGCGGTGGAGGCGAAGCTCGAGGAGAGCCACGACATCGAGCCGGTGGGGTCCGGGTTCCGCGCCCTCTCCCACCGCGCCTGGTTCCAGTTGCGCTTCAACGAGCCGCTGCCGCCGGGCTGGTATCGCATCGAGGCTCGGATCCAGACCGACCCGATGGTGCGGCCGCGCGTCCGCTTCGATTTCGGCGACGGGCCGGAGGGCCTGCCCATCCGTCTCGCGCGAGATCACCCGCCGATGTTCTCGGCCTTCTGTCGGGTGCCGAAGCCGCTGCAGGCGATGCGCTTCGAACCCTGCGATCACCCGACCGGCTTCGTCGTCGATACCTTCGCGGTTCGCCGAATCCCGTTCTGGAAGGTGGCACGGCGGGCGATCGGCTCGGCGATCAAGCACTTGCGGGCGGACCCCGTTCGTTTCCGCCGGTTCGTGCGCGACGCTGCGCTCTCCATCGTGCAGCCCAAGCGGGTGGAGAACTTCTCCAGCGCCTCCAGTCTCTACTGGGCCTCGAGCAATCGCGACATCCGCTACAATCTTTGGCAGGCGAGCTTCGACTATGACGAGCATCGCCACCGCGTCGCCATCGGCGAGCGCGCCGCAGCCCTGTCGGTGCGGCCCCGCTTCACCCTGCTGATGCCGCTGACGACGGCGCGCCTGCCGTTGGTCGAAGCCGCCATCGAAGCCGTCGTCGAGCAGATCTGGCCTGATTGGGAACTGTCGATAGCCCTCGACCGGGACATCGACCCAGCCGTGGCGGAACTCTGCGACACGTGGAGCGTGCGTGATCGCCGCATCCTCGTGCGCCGGGTCGCCGCCGGCTCCGGAGCCTCGACGGCGGCGAACGCGGCCCTCGCCGCCGCCACCGGCACTTTTGTCGCAATGATCGGTGAGAGCGATCGTCTGCGCCCGCATGCGCTGGCCGAGTTCGCCTTTGCGCTCGAAGCCCGCCCGGATGCGGACGTGGTGTACGCCGACGAGGATACCCTCGACGAGGACGGCGGCCGCAGCGACCCTCATTTCAAGCCGGACTGGAGCGAAGATCTGTTCCGCTCCTGGAACTACCTCGGTCGACCGACGATGCTGAACGTCGCGGTGGCGCGCGCGGCCGGCGGCTTCCGGCGTGCCGTCGAGGCGGCCCAGGAATTCGATCTGGTGCTGCGCATCATCGAACGCATCGATGCCCGATCGATCGTCCACCTGCCCAAGGTGCTGTGCCACCGCTACGCCGGCCAGCGGCCGGAGACGCCCGGCTCGACGATGAGCGAAGCGTTCAGCGCCGGCCGCGTCGCCCTCGAGGAGCACCTGCAACGGTCCGGGATCCAGGGCTCGGTTCTCGCTGTCCCGGAGTTCCCGTCCTATCGTGTCCGCCGCGCGGTCGCCGCCCCTGCCCCGCTCGTCACCTTGATCGTGCCGACGCGCGACCGGCCGGACCTGTTGCGCCCGTTCCTGACGTCGCTGTTTGAGCTCACCGACTATCCGAACTTTCGCGTCGTGCTGATCGACAACGGCACGGTGGAGACCGAGGCGCTGGCGCTGCTGGCGACGGCGGCGGCCCGCGACAACGTCACGGTGGTGCGCGACGAGGCACCCTTCAACTATTCCCGCCTCAACAACCGGGCGGCGGCGCTGGCGGATGGCCCGCTGATCGGGCTCCTCAACAATGATATCAAGATCACCCATGCCGACTGGCTGACGGAGATGGTCAGCCACGCACTGCGGCCCGACGTCGGATGCGTCGGCGCAAAGCTCTATTACCCCGACGGCCGCATCCAGCATGCCGGTGTCGGCCTCGGCATCAGCGGTGTCGCCGGTCACGTCCACCACCTCTTCCCGCGCGATTCCACCGGCTACTTCGGCCGGCTGTCGGTGGTTCACGACCTCTCGGCCGTCACCGGCGCGGTGATGGTGATGCGCAAGTCCGTCTACGAGGAGGTGGGCGGGCTGGACGAGACCAACCTGACGGTGGCCTACAACGACATCGACCTCTGCCTGAAGATCCGGCGGACCGGCTACCGCGTGCTGTGGACACCGTTCGCCCGCCTGATCCACTATGAATCGGCTTCTCGGGGCCTCGACATGGCTGTTGAGAAACGCACCCGCTACGAGCTCGAGGTCGCCTACATGCGCGCCGCCTGGGGCACGACGCTGATGGCCGATCCGTTCTATTCATCGAACTTCGATCTCAACCGCCCCGACTTCATGCCGGCGACGTGAACCGACTGCGATGAGCGCGCACGCGGCCCGCCGGATCGTCTTCCTGCATCTTTTCAAGTGCGGTGGCACGACCGTGATCGAGCGCCTGCGAGCGCGCCTCGGCCACGCTGCGGTCCTGCACGTCAAGGACGTCCACGCCTTCGATGCGGCTCTCCGGCACGACCCGGCGACGATCGGGAGTGCCGCAGCCGTGGTCGGCCACCTCAGCCTGCCGCTCCTGGAGGCGCATTTCGGCGGTTGGGCCTGGATCACGGTGCTGCGGGACCCTGTCGACCGCATGTTGTCGCAGTATCACCACTTTCGTCGGGAAGCTGGCGTCAACGGGGTTGATGACGGCGACGCGGCAGGCGACCATGCCTTCCGCGTCCGCTTTTGCGCCGAGAACGACCTTCTATCGTTCGTCACGAGCGAGGACCCGCGGTTGACCGTCTACACGCGCAACTACATGACGCGGAAACTCGCAGGCATCACCCGGCGGCGGCGCTCGCACCTCGGCGAAAAGGCGCAGGCCACGGCGATCGTCAATCTGTCGCGCTTTGCCGCCGTTGGCACCACCGACACGATCGACGAGGCGTTCCTGCCCGCACTCGACACGCTGGCCGGCCGCCGCGCCACCCTCGTCGATCGACTGCGTCGTCCCGCCAACGTCTCGACGGCACGACAGGGCCGTCGTCCGCCGCTCGATCGTGCCGCTCTGGATGCGATCCTCGTTCACAACGCCGCCGACGTCGCGCTCTATGCTGCGGCACGGTGGTTCGATCCGGCATCCACGCCTGCCCACTCGCCGGCGACGACGCCGGGTCCGGTGCCCGATGATCGGTCCGAGGAGTTGCGATGAGCCTCGTCACGACCGCACCGCCGATCGAAGCCAAGACTCGGCCCGAAAAGCTCCCGATTCCGGGCTATCAGGGCAACGAGGGTATCGGCTCAGCACTGGCGACGCAGTTCCGCGTCATCTGGGCGCTGACGCTGCGCGAATTCCGGACAAAAATTCTTGGCCACAAGCTCGGTGCGTTCATGGCGCTCGCCGAGCCGTTCTTCTTCGTGCTGGCCGTCTCGTTCGCGGTATCGTTCATCGACAAACAGGCGAAGATCGGCACCAGCTTCATCATCTTCTTTGCCACCGGCGTCATTCCGTTTAACTCTTATCGCCGCGTCGCCAAGGAAGTCCGCGCCGCCATCAAGCGCAATAAAAAATGCCTATACATCCCGATCGTCCGGCCTATCGACCCCTTTATCGCTGCGGCAATCATTCAGCTGCTTTTTTACATTGTCATTTACCTGACTTTTTTCGTCGGATATTACCTGATCAACGGCTATGGATTACCCCATGATTGGGGTGCGACGTTCTTTCCGCTGGTGATCTGCGCTATGCTCGGGCTTGGAAGCGGACTGATCAACACTGCTATCTGTGCCTATTTCCCCCCTTGGGATAAGTTTTTCGCCATCCTGATGATGCCACTCTTTCTCATTTCCGGCGTCCTGCATCCCATCCACACTTTCCCAAGCTATGTTCAGGACATTCTTTACTGGAATCCACTGGCCCATGCTGTGGTCGCTTCGCGCAATGGATACTACGACATCTACGAGTATCCATTCTATGATCCATTCTACTTCATCGGCTTCTCGGTAACGACGCTGTTCATCGGGCTGATTGCAGAGCGTTTCGCGCGACGCCGCATCCTCGAGATGTCGTGACGACATTTTCGCCGCCACGGCAACGAACTCTGCACCACGTCGGCAACTCCCCCGGCCTTCGGTACGTTGGTGCCTTGCGCGGACTTGCGGGCCACGCCGACGTTTCGCTAGTGCTGCCTCGGTACGAGGGGCAAGGCGTACCAACAACGGACCGCAGGGGAGGGTGAAAGTGAACAAGGCGCCGATTCGAAAGGCCGTGGTTCCCGTGGCCGGGCTCGGAACCCGGTTCCTGCCGGCGACGAAGTCGATGCCGAAGGAGATGCTGACGGTCGTCGACCGCCCGGTGATCCAATATGTCTTCGACGAGGCGCGGGCGGCCGGCATCGAGCACATCGTCTTCGTCACCGGTCGCAACAAGGCCGTCATCGAGGACCACTTCGACATTGCCTACGAGCTCGAGGACACGCTGCGCGAGCGCAACAAGCGCGAGGCGCTGGCGATCCTCGAGGCTGCCCGGCCGTTGGCGGGCCAGACGAGCTTCACGCGCCAGCAGGCGCCGCTGGGCCTCGGGCATGCCGTTTGGTGCGCCCGCGAGATCATCGGTCGTGAGCCGTTCGCGCTGCTGTTGCCCGACGTGCTGATCAAGGCCGAGCGCGGCTGCCTGTCGCAGATGATGGACGTCTACGCCGAGCGCGGCGGCAACGTCATCGCGGTGGAGCCGGTACCGGCCGACCAGACGCACCAATATGGCGTCGTCAAGATCGGCGAGGGTAGTGGCCGCGTCTATGACGTGCAGGGGATGGTCGAAAAGCCGCCCCGCGGCACCGCGCCCTCGAGCCTGATCATCACCGGCCGCTACCTGCTGCAGCCGGAGATCTTCGACCTTTTGGAGACGCAGGAGGCTGGTGCCGGCGGGGAGATCCAGCTGACCGACGCGATGCTGCAGCTGATGCGGACCCAGCCCCTCACCGCTCTCGAGTTCGAAGGCCGCACCTATGATTGCGGCTCGAAGATCGGCTTCCTGATGGCCAATCTCGCTTACGCCGCCACCCACCCGGAACTCGGCGAGGAGTTCCGGGTCACCGCCAGGGAATACCTCGCCTCGCTCTGATGCACACCCGGTTCGGACGATGGACAGGCGGTGACGCTTGCCCCATCCTCCGCCCCGCCGGGCCGAACCCCGAGACCCCCCTGCCTGCACCGGAAGCCCAAATGCCGCGATCGTTGCTTGTCCGCCGCCCTGCCCCCGGGGCCGCCAGCCGCACTGCCCGTGCCGTCGCGCTGGTCGCGGCGGCATTGCTGACCCTCGCCGGCGCCACGGGCTCCGCCATCGCTCAGGATGACGAGTTTCCCGGCCCCGACAGCCCGGAGTGCTCCTGGGCGGGCGAGCGCATCCTCAGCCTGTTGTGGCGCGACGACATCCGGACGGCCTCGGACTTCCTCGATCTCTACGATCGGTTCGACTGTCCCTCGGAACATATCCCCGCGGCCTTCCGATGCCTGGTGAAGGTCGGCGTCAGCCCGGATCAGGGCGACCCCGGCTTGCCCATTCGCGTCAACGCCTGTTGGGGCAATCCGGCGCTCGATCCGGCCTCGCTGCAACCGGCAGTGCCGCCGCCGCAGCCGGGCGAAGCGGGCGCACAGCCCGCTGACGCTCCGGCTCAGGCTGGCGGGACGCCGCCCGCCGCGGGAGAGACACCCGCGGCGCAGTGACGCGGCCAGTCCCCCGCTCTCGCACCGCAGCATCCGTGCTACCACCTGAGCCACGGGGCTGCGGCGGAGCACCGGGCCGTCGTCCAAGCGACGGGACCGGAAACGTCCGTGGTGCCCAAAAACTTCCAATATTCTCAGGCTCATTCTGTCTCCATCGTGGTGGCTCACTCCCTTGAGCCGTCGTGACAGCGGCAGGAACCGACGCCGTGCGAATGCGTTCTCTCAGCCTCGAGATTTCGGGGAGCGGTGGGTCCATGGCTTTCGTCGGTAAGTTGCGGCGAGCGGTGCCGGTTGCCTTCGTCGCAGTGATCTTGGCCGTTCTGGCCCACGGCGCGATCTGGCTCATCAATGGCGAGGAAGTGACCCCGCCCGACGTCAGCGGAAAACTGGAGAGCGTCTCCTTCGCCCCCTACGACGCGTCGCAGAACCCGGAAGACGGTGACATCGTCACGCCGGAGCAGATCCGCGCCGACATGGCGGTGATCGCGCCCTACGTTAAGCGGATTCGCACCTACGCCTCGACCGGCGGCCTCGAGCACGTCCCCGAGATCGCCGCGGAGTTCGGCATCAAGGTCGCCCTCGGCGCCTGGATCGACCTCGACGAGGAGCGCAACGCCCGCGAACTCAAGGCGGCCCTCGACCTCGCCCACAAGTACCCGAACACCGTCGAGGCCATCGTCGTTGGCAACGAGACGGTCCTGCGTGGCGAAAAGACCGGTGCGGAGATGGCCGAGATCCTGCGCAAGGTGCGCAGCGAGAGCCCTGTGCCGATCACCACCGGCGACATCTGGTCGACCTGGCTCGAGAACCCCGAGATGGCCGGTGCGGTCGATTTCATCGCCGCCCACATGCTCGGCTACTGGGAAGGGGTGCCGCGCGAGAGCGTCGTCCAGCACGCCGTCGAGGCCTACAACCGCCTGCGTACCGCCTTTCCCGGCAAGCACGTCGTCGTCGCCGAATTCGGCTGGCCCTCCGGGGGCTACAACATGAAGGCGGCGGAGCCAGGACCCGTCGCCCAGGCGGAGATCCTGCGCGCCTTCATCAGCCGCACCCGCGACCTCGGCATCGACTACAATATCGTCGAGGCCTTCGATCAGCGCTGGAAGGTGAACGAAGGTTCGGTCGGAGCTTATTGGGGGCTGTTCGACACCGAGCGGAACCTCAAGTTCGACCTTGCCGGCACGATCACCGAGCCGAACAAGGAGCGCATTGCCGGTGCGGCGTTGCTCGTCGGCACGCTGTTGTCGCTGTTCGTCTTCCTGCTGAAGCGGCCCACTTTCCTGCAGGCGATGGTGATGGCCGCCGCGGCGCAATCGGTCGGGGCCTGGCTCGCGGTCACGATCGCCCACCCGCTCTCGCATTACCTCGTCGTCGGCAGTGCCGTGATGTGGGTGGCCGGGCTGATCCTGCTCGTGCCGCTCGCCCTGCTGTCGCTCGCACGCATCGAGGAGATCGCCGCCGTGGCGCTCGGGCGGGAACCGGCACGGCTCATCCCCGAGGCGACGCCGCTGCCGGACCCGCAGCCGCGCACCGTACCCCTCGTGCCGGACGTGACCGCGGTCGCCGTGGCGGCCGTCCTTCCCAAGGTTTCGATCCACATCCCCGCCTACCGCGAGCCGGCGGCGATGCTGAAGCAGACGCTCGATTCGGTCGCAGCGCTCGACTATCCGAACTTCGAATGCGTGGTGATCGTCAACAACACGCCCGACCCGGCGATGGTGCTGCCGGTCGAGGCGCACTGTCGCGCGCTGGGGCCGCGCTTCAAGTTCATCAACGCCGAGCGGGTGGAAGGCTTCAAGGCCGGCGCCCTGCGCCTGGCATTGGCTGAAACGGCGGACGACGCGGAGATCATTGCGCTGCTCGATGCCGACTATGTCGTGCAGCCGGACTGGCTGAAGGACCTCGTCCCGCATTTCGCCGACCCGCGCGTCGGCCTGATCCAGGCGCCGCAGGACCACCGCGACGACGGCCGCAGCCTGTTCCACCGCGTGCTGAACGCCGAATATGCAGGCTTCTTCGACATCGGCATGGTGCAGCGCAACGAGTCCGACGCCATCATCGTGCACGGCACCATGTGCCTGATCCGACGCGCCGCTCTGGTCGAGGCCGGCGGTTGGTCGAGCGACACCATCACAGAAGATACCGATCTCGGCCTGTCGATCCTCGAGCGCGGCTGGACCGCGCACTACACCCGCCGCCGCTATGGTCACGGCCTGCTGCCGGACGACTACCAGTCGTTTAAGACGCAGCGTCATCGCTGGGCCTATGGCGGCCTGCAGATCTGCCGCAAGCATTGGCGCCGGCTGCTGCCGAACCGGTCGCGTCTCGCCGGCCCGCAGCGCGCGGAGTACCTGATCGGCTGGATGAACTGGCTCGGGGCCGAGACCCTCGGTGTCGCCGCGGCCTTGCTCAACCTGATGTGGGTGCCGGTCGTCGCCTTCGCCGGCATCGCGCTGCCCGACTCTGTGCTGACGTTGCCGGTGCTGATCGTCTTCCTCGTCAACATCCTGCACTTCTCGCTGCTTTACCGGCTGCGGGTCAGGATGCCGATGCGCTATGCCGCCGGCGCGGCGATTGCGGCGATGAGCCTGCAGCTCACCATCGCGCGCGCCGTCACGCTCGGCCTGTTCAAGGACACGCTACCCTTCCTGCGCACCGCCAAGGGCTCCAAGAAGGGTGTCGTCGGTGCGTTCCCGGCGCGTTGGGAAGCCATCATCGGCACCCTGCTCGTCGCCGGCGCGGCGCTGCTCTGGTTCACTAACGGCGATGAAGTACGCGAGATCTACGTCTTCGCGATCGTCCTGGTGGTGCAGTCCCTGCCCTTCCTGGCGGCCGTGAGCATGGCACTGCTCGAGCGGCGGTGCCTGCAGGCGCAGGCCGCCATCGAGCCGACCGCCTCGCCGTTGCCGCCGGCCGTGGCGGGCGCCGAGAGCACCGCCAACGCCTGATGCGCGGCGCGGTTCCTAGAGCGCTGTCCGATCGGATGAAATCATCCGTTCGATCAGAAATCTCTACAGAATCAAAGGCTTGAGCCTATACTCGTCGCTCGGATCGGTTCGATCCGAGCGGGATGCGCTAGCGCGCCTGATCCGCCTTTGCAGGAAGGCCGCGGAAGTCGTGGCCAAGGAACAGGCGCAGTCTCGCCGCCTCGCCGCCGACAGGGCCGACGTCGACCGTCCCTGCCGGCTCGATCGCGGCGAAGGCGTCGGCGTACTGGACAACCGGGTCGCGCCGGCTGCCGGGTGGCAGCACGATCAGCACGTCGGAGCCGACATAGGCCTGCGCAGGGTGAACGACACCGTACTGCCGGGCGTCCGTGCACAGGCAGAACACCGGCAGCGAACCGCCGAGCGCATAGTCCACCTTGCCTGCCGCATGCCACTGGGGCGCCGCCACCACGAGGTCGGGACGTCCGAGCAGGCCGCGACGACGAAGCTCGTCGCGCAGCCCCGTCCAGTCGACCGCCTGCAGCGCCGGCTGCTCGCGCGCCAGCGCCGGCACGAGCCGCGACAGCGCGCCGGACCTCACCTCCAGCGACACCACGCCGAGACCGACGACGACGAGGCCTGCCGTTGCGATGGCGGTCGGGCGCAGCCAACGGGCGTTGCGGTGGCGGTCGAGAAGGTCGCCCAGGGCGGGAAACAGCAGCAGGTAGCCGGGAGCCGCCCAGTGGAACAGCGGCAGCTTGGCCGACCACAGCGCGACCAGCGTGAACAGCGCGATCGGCGGCAATGCCAGACAGACGAGGAACCAACCGACGGGATCGCCCCGCCCGCGCCGCACGAGGCCGACGAGGGCGACGGCGAGACCGGCGAAGATCCATGGCAGCAGGAACAGTGCCGCGCCGCCGAGCACTGCCAGCGGCCCCCACGGCCGGAATGTCTCGATGGCCGCCCGTCCACCCTGGAAGCCAAAGGAGGCAGTGCCATTCTGCAGGGTCCACAGGATCAGCGGCAGCGCCACCACCAGTGCCGCGACGAGCGCCAGCCAGGGATGCGGCCGCAGCAGCCACCGTCTGTGGCCGGGCGACAACAGCAGGAACAGCGGCAGCCCGGCGAGCGTCAGCACGGCGGTGTACTTGGACATCACCGCGAGACCGGCGCAAACGCCCGCGACCAGCCACCAGGCGAGCGGGCGCACCGAGCCGCCGAGGACGGCATGCGCGCTCGCCAGTGCAAAGCCCGCCAGGGCGAAATCGAGCGGCCCATCCGGTAGCACCCAGGTGGCGCTGGTGACGCCGAGCATCGGCGCGAGCGTCAACGCCGCCGCTGCCCACACGCCCGCACGTGGCCGATAAAGAAGGGCCGTCAGGCGGTAGACGAACCAGGTGGTGAAGGCGAACAGCACCACGAACGGCAGTCGGACGAAGAACGGCTGCTCGCTGAAGGCCGACAGCGCCGCGCCGCGGGCGAGCCACCACGACAGCGGCGGATGGTCGAAGTAGCTCCAGCCGAGCGTGCGCCCGGCCGCGACCATGTAGCTCTCGTCGATGCCGAGGCCGATGGCGGCGGCGAATGCCAGCCGGACGGCCGTCGCAACGAGGATGACTATGAGCACCGCCCGATTGGCGGCGCGCCACTCCGCCGGTGTCACGACGGCAGGCAAGGCGCCCGATCCGTCGACGAAGGTCCCCGCCTGGCCGCTCATCGCAGTGACATCCGATCATCCGGAAGCGGCCGGAGGGGCTCGCGGCGGCGCTCGCCGAGGCCGCCCGCGCGTGATAGCCGTCGCCTTGCCGCACCGTCAACGTCGCGGCGGAACACCTGTGGGGCACTCGGGGGAACGACCATGATGCTGATCGCGCAGATCTCCGACCTGCACCTTCGCCCGCGCGGTCTGCCTGCTCTGGGCTTCGTCGACACCAATGCCCTCACACGCCGCGCCGTCGCCGCCGTGCTCGCCCTGCGCCCCGCCCCGGCGGCGGTGCTGGTGACCGGCGACATCGCCGACACCGGTGATCCGCGCGAGTACGCGATGGCGCGCGAGATTCTGTCGGCGCTGCCGATGCCGGTCCACCTCATCCCCGGCAACCACGACCGGCGCCAGACGATGCGCGAGGGGCTCGCCGGCAGCGGCTGGATCGGCCCCGCCGGCGACGGCGCGATCAACTATGCCGTCGATGTCGGGCCGCTGCGGCTCGTCTGCCTCGACAGCCTCGTCGAGGGTCGGGCATATGGCGAACTCGGCGCGGAGACCCTCGCCTGGCTGGACACGACCTTGGCGGCCGCCCCCGAACGGCCGACGCTGGTCGCCGTCCATCACCCGCCGTTCCGCACCGGCCTGTCGCACATGGATGCGATCCTGCTGCGCGACGGCGCGGCGTTGGAGGCGGTGGTGCGCCGGCACGGCCACGTCGGGCGCGTCGTCTGTGGCCACGTCCACCGGGCCATCGCCACCAGTTTCGGCGGCACGCTGGCGATGATCGTCCCGGGTGTCGCCCATCAGGTGGCGCTCGACCTCGCCGATTCCGCCACCGCGCTGTTCGTGATGGAGCCGCCCGCCTATCTCGCCCACACGTGGACGCCGCAGACCGGCTTCGTCAGCCACCTGCAATATGTCGAGCGCTTCCCGGGTCCTTATGACTTCGGCGTGGCCGAGGGGGCCGTTCGGCCCGGCTACTGAGATTCTGCGGCGAGACCCTCAGCGCGGCGCCATGCGGATGGCACCGTCGAGGCGGATAGTCTCACCGTTCAGCATTTCGTTCTCGCAGATGTGCACGACGAGGGCCGCATACTCGTCGGGTCGCCCGAGCCGCGACGGAAACGGCACCTGGCGTCCGAGCGAGACCTGCACCTCCGCCGGCAGGGCCGACAGCATCGGGGTTTCGAAGATGCCGGGCGCGATCGTCATCACCCGGATGCCGTTCTGGGAGAGATCGCGCGCCACCGGCAGCGTCAGCGCTGCGATGCCGCCCTTCGAGGCCGCATAGGCCGCCTGGCCGATCTGGCCGTCGAAGGCGGCGACCGAGGCCGTCGAGACGATGACGCCGCGCTCGCCCGCGGCCGTCACCGGCTCGAGCCCCGCCATGCCGACCGCCGCCAGCGACAGGCATCGGAACGAGCCGCCGAGATTGACCAGGATCACCTTCTCGAACAGGGCAGTGGAATGGGGCCCCGAGCGCGACAGCGTCCGGGCGGCCGGCGCGATGCCGGCGCAGTTGACGAGGATGCGCTCCTGCCCGTGCGCCGCCCGCGCCGCGGCAAAACCGGCCGCGACGCTCGCGTCGCTGGTCACGTCGACCTCGCAGAACAAGCCACCGATGTCCGCCGCCACCGCCTCGCCGCGGCCGCGGTCGAGATCGAACAGGGCGACCCGGACGCCCTTCGACGCCAGGGTGCGGGCCGTTGCGGCCCCGAGGCCAGAGGCCCCGCCGGTGACGACGGCACTGATGGCATTGCCGAGTTCCATATCGCTTCGCCTCGCTGGAGCAGGTCGCAGGTAGTAGGTCGCGGGGGGGGCAGGCGGGGCGGGTGTCACTCCGCCGTGTCGAGCACCAGTCCCTCGGCCGCCACCAGGGCGCCGGGATCGATCGCCTTCACGCGCGCGCTCAGACGGTCGAGATCGTCGTCGGAACAGAGCAGGTCATGATGGAAGAGCGCCGTCCGGCGAACACCGGCCCGCGCCGCGAGCGCCAGGCCCTCCTGCCAGGTGGAGTGCCCCCAGCCGAGACGCTTCGGATAATCTGTATCGTCATACATCGCGTCATAGACCATGACGTCCGCCCCCGCGACGAAGGCTGCCACCGCGGCGTCGATGTCGGCGTCACCATGTTCGTGGTCGGTGATGATGCACAAGCGGCGTCCGGCATGATCGAAGCGGTAGCCGGTCGCGCCGCCGGGATGATTGAGGCGCACGGTGTCGACGCGGATGCCGCTCGGCAACTCGATGCTCTCGCCGGGATGGAACGAGCGGAAGCGGCACGCCTTCAGGGCGGCCGTCGGCACCGGGAAGATCGGCGGCGACATCAGCCGCTCGAGGATTTCCTGATGCGCCGAGGCACTCGCCACGTGGCCGGCCCACAGGCGGATGTCGTAGTTCGGATCATAGGCCGGCACGAAGAACGGCAGGCCGCAGATGTGGTCCATGTGGGAATGGGTGAACAGGAGATCGACGCTCGCCACCCCCTGCCGAATGAGTTCGAGGCCCAGCCAACGGGCCCCCGATCCACAATCGACGATGACGCGATCGGTGCCGATCATCACCTCGAGGCAGGTCGTCTCGCCACCATAGCGAACCGTCTGTGGCCCGGGCGCCGGCAGGGAACCACGCACACCCCAGAAACGGACGGACAGTCGATCGGCTGGATCCACCGGCTGTGGCCTCAGCGCCCGGCCGCAGCCGCGCGGACCTGGGCGAGGTCGCGCGTCGTGCGTTCGAGCCGCTGCGCGAGCACGCGCATGATCTCCAGCGACATTTCCGGAAAGTGGCTGAGAAGCTTCAAGAAGCTGTCCTTCGACACAGCGAGTGCGTTCAGGTCCGTCGCCGCGACGACGGAGGCGGTGCGCGGCACGTCGATGAGGATCGCGATCTCACCGACGATGTCGTTCTCCTTGACCTTCGCCACCGCCTGCTCGCCTTGCGGCGTACGTACCAGGATGTCCGCCTCGCCGGAGAGAATGATGTAGGCGGCGTCGCCACGCTCGCCCTGCTCGCACAGGCGCTCGCCCGGCCGGAAGCTGATCCGCTCGCTCATGAAGGCGAGCAGGCGCAGCTTCGTCGGATCGATGCCCCTGAACAGCGGCACGCGCCGCAGTGCCTCGACCTCGCCGTCCAGGCTCACGCCTCGACCTCCCCCTTCTGGCGCGCCCCCGCCCCGTTCGGCGGCGCCGCAGGTTCATCTTCGAAAGCGGACACGACGGTATCGTAAGTGCCTTCGGCCACCAAGCGACCAAAGCGCAGCGCATAGTAGCTGTCGAGGCCTCTCAGCGAGAATGGTTGACTGCCGCCGAAGATGGCGGTCCGCCCCTCCAGCCTTCGGCGCACGGCGGCGAGCAGCGACGCATCGTCGATGCAGTCGTCGAACAGCGCCAAAGTCGGCCGTTTGACGAGGGCCCGGGCGACACCGATGCGCCGGCGCTGGCCGCTCGTCAGTCGCGAGCCGGCGACACCGACCTGGAACTCGAGACCGGCGCGGGCGACCGGCTGTCGCAGGCCGAGTTCGGCCACCGTGTCGCTGACGAACGCGTCGATGCGCTCGCGTGCGCCGCGGCGGTCGACGCGAATCTTGCCGAACAACAGATTGTCCTCGATCGTCAGCGAGGCGATGTAGACCTCTGGATCGAAGGGAACATAGCGACCGGAGCCATCGTCGAGCTTGCGCCGGAACAGGTCGCGTCCGGCGATGATCTTCTTCTCGAGTTCCGGGCTGATCTCGGCGATGCGGTGGCGGGACGGAACGATGCGGAACGCCAGCCCGATGAACGCCGCCTTGTCGGCCGCCGACAGCGCCGACGCGCCGGAGGCCTTCAGCCGCTTCAGCCGCGCCTCATAGGCCGGCAACTCGTCCATGGCGATGAAGGAGTAGTTGCCGACCAGGCTGTCGTCGCCGCGCATCGTCGCGAACAGCTCGATCATCGTCTCGGCCACCGAAACGCCGAATGCGACGAGGTCGCTGGAAAGCCCCGCCTCGTCGAGCGTCGCGGCGACGATTGGATCGGATGGGATCGAGCCGATCGGCGTGGCCGGATCGGTCGGCAGCGCGAACAGCACGTTCTCGGCGATGGTGGCGCTGAGATTGAGCCGCTCGGCGTGCCAAAGCTCGACGAGATTGCCTACCCCGCCGTTGTTGCCGATCCGCTCGACGATCGCCCGGCGCGCGGACAGGACCCGGCTGACCAGATCCGCATCGACATTGGGGTCGATCCGGGCCTGCAGCCCCATGTGGTAGATGTCGTCACCGAGACCGACGTCGGCGAGCGTCTGCATCACCAGGTCGTCGAGCGCCTCGGTGGTCTCGACACCGGCAGCGGACAGATCGTCCCAGGGGGAGAGGAAGTCGAACGGCGTGCTGTCTGTCGCCGCGGCTTCGAAGGCACGCTTCTTCGCCTCGTCCGTCTCGATCACGGGAGGGCCGAGCGGCCGGTGCCGCAGCCCATAGATGACGTTGGTGCGGATCGTCTCGTTGAAGACGTGCGGAGCGGGGCCGACATAGGCGATCTGCCGGCCGAGGACGGATTCAGGTAGCCCGTCGACCGAGCGGCCACCGACCTCTACCTTTCCGGCGCCCGGCGACATCAGCCCGGCCACCATCTGCATCACTTCGGTTCGCCCGCTGCCGTCGCCGCCGATGAGCCCGACGTGGCCGCCTGCGGGAACGTCGAGGCTGACGCCCTGCACCTCCGGCTTGGCCGCATTCGCCCCCCCGACGACGCCGGCCAGCACCAGCGCACCGGAGAGCGTCGCGCCATCGGCCGGGTCCGCCAGCAGGCGCTCGGGCGGATAAATCTCGGGCGGATCGAAGTTCTCGATGATCGTCTCGTACTTCACCTGCACGTTCGACATGTTCTGGTAATAATCGAGCAGCTCCTTCCACGGGCTGGCGAGATCCTTGTAGGCCGCCAGCACCGCCACCAGCGCACCGAAGGTGATCGACCCCTGAATGACCAGAATTCCACCGATCAGATAGAAGAGAAACGGCGGAAGCTGGTTCATGAAATTGTTCACGAACTTGATCATGTATTTCCGCTTATAGATCTCGAAGCGGATGTTATAATTCTCGAACAGTCGATCAGAGATGTTCGCAAGATGCCAGGCGGATGTATCGTTGGCATGGACGTCGACAGCGCCGCCGACGCTCTCGCCGATGCGATCGGAGATGCGCCGGACGTTCTTGATGCGCTCGCGGGACAGGATGATCACGCGGCGCTGCAGCATCGGGATGATGTAGGCCTGCACCGGATAAAGCGAGATCGCCGCCAGACCGAGGAGCGGGTCCTGCATGAAGATGAAGAACAGGTAGACGAGCAGCGTGCCGCCCTGGAAGGCCGGCACCGCCACCGCATCACCGACGAAACCACCGAGATCCTCAACCTCGGCGGTGATCATCGGGATCAGCTCCCCCGACGATACCTTTCTGAAATGAGCCGGACGGAAACGGAGTATCTGAAAAAACAATTGGTGCCGCAGCCGTCGCAGCATCCGCTCACCGATGATACCTTTGTACAAATTCAATACATATTTTATGACATTATTGGCGACCACAAGCGCCAAGAAAATCATACATAGAAGGACAAGATAAGGGATTTGCTCGAACTGATAACCCAAAAACGACTGCGGAAACTGTTCCCCCTGGATCGCATTGTTTACGATCCATTTTGGGACTTCGAGAGACATGTAGACGAGGGGAAACGAAAATACGGTGATCAGCAGGATCAGCAACTGTTGCCGCCAGCTGAAATGCCAGATGAACTTGAAAAGCGTCTTCTGCATACCCGTCGTCCAATTCGGCCGCCAGCGACCGAAGGACCGGGGCGCTGGCGGGGCCTGGCTGGACGACGGCGACCCCCGACCGTCCTGCACACCCCGCGGTGCGAAGCTTGACACCGCCCTGCTGCCGGATGCAACGCCCGTCGCGGGATGGCGCACGAGGCGCGCCTATCCTCTTGGCGAATGCGGCGACGCTTTACGAAGGCGCCGGTTCGGGACTAGGGTCAAGCCGACGCAGAGCAGACAGCGTCGCGCACGCAACATCCCGCCGTCGCTTGCCAGCGGCCGGCGGGTGCAGCCGGAGAACATTCCGACCCTGGGGGGCGGCGAACCGGCCTTCTCCCTTTGCACCGCCCCTGTCGCGACGAGGCCCTCGCGGGCCGCGCATCAAGCCCCTGCAGAGTATGTTCCCGAAAACACCGAAGATCCTCATCTACAGCCATGATTCGTTCGGCCTGGGACACCTGCGCCGTTGCCGGACGATCGCGCATGCCCTGGTGGACGCATTCCCCGACATGTCGGTGCTGATTCTGTCTGGTTCGCCGATCATCGGCAGCTTCGACTTCCGCACCCGCGTCGATTTCGTGCGCATCCCCGGCGTCATCAAGTTGCGCGATGGCGACTACACCTCCCTCAGCTTGCGTCTCGACATCGAGGAGACGCTGGCGATTCGCGCCTCGATCATCGAGCATACGGCGATGGTGTTCCGGCCGGACATTTTCCTGGTCGACAAGGAGCCGCTCGGGCTGCGCGGCGAGGTGCGCAGCACGCTGGAGAAGCTCGCCACCATCGGCACGCGCTGCGTGCTCGGGCTGCGCGACGTGATGGACGATGCCGACCTTCTGCAGGAGGAATGGTCGCGCAAGGGCGTGCCGGCGGCGCTGCGCAGCCTCTATGACGAGATCTGGGTCTACGGCCTTCCCGAGATCCACGATCCGCTGGTCGGCGTCGGCGTCAGCGATGCGGTGCGGCGCAAGGCGCTCTTCACCGGCTATCTGCGGCGCGAGCTGCCGCAGTCGGCGGCCACCTTCCGGTCGCCGTTCGGAGAGGATCCCTACATCCTCGTCAGCCCCGGCGGCGGCGGCGACGGCGTCGAGCTCATCGATTGGGTGATGCGGGCCTACGAGGCGCGCCTGCAGCCGCTGTTGCCGGCCGTCATCGTTCTCGGCCCTTTCATGGATTCCGAGCACCAGGCGGGCTTCATGGCGCGGGCGAGCCACCTGCACGACGTTCACGTCATCGACTTCACCCCGCAGATCGAGCCCTTGCTCGACGGTGCGACCGCCATCGTCGGCATGGGCGGCTACAACATCTTCTGCGAGATCCTCTCGTTCGACAAACCGACCCTGCTCGTGCCGCGCGTCGTCCCGCGCCGCGAGCAGGCGATCCGCGCCGCCAAGGCGGAAGAGGTCGGGCTGTTGCGGGTGCTGCCGATCGAGCAATATCCCGACGTCGGCCTGATGACGACGGCGCTCGCCGCATTGCCGCGCCAGGCGCCGCCGTCGGTCAGCGGGCCGCCGAACCTGCTCGGCGGCCTCGAGGTCATCAAAGGCCGGGTCGGCGAGTTCCTGGCCGACCGGCAGCGGGTGCGGCGCGCTGCCGCCATGCTCTGATGAGGCCCCCGGCGCCAGGGTGGCCATGACCCGCGTCGCCATCGTGGTGAAGGGCTATCCGCGCCTGTCGGAAACCTTCATCGCCCAGGAGATCCTGGGGCTCGAGCGCCGCGGCCTCGACGTCTTGATCGTCTCGCTGCGCCGGCCGACCGACGGTGCCGTGCATCCCGTCCACCGGGAGATTCGCGCCGAGGTTCTCTATCTGCCCGAGTACCTGAAGGACGACCCGCCGCGCGTCGCCGCCGGCCGTCGTGTCGCAACCACCCTCCCGGGCTACGCGGCAGCCCTCGCGGCCTACGATCGCGATCTCGCCCGCGACCGCTCGGCGAGCCGCCAGCGGCGGTTCGGCCAGGCCTGCGTGCTGGCCGCCGAGCTGCCGGCCGACATCGACCATCTCTACGTGCATTTCCTGCACACGCCCGCCTCCGTGACGCGGTACGCGGCGATGATGCGGGCGCTGCCGTGGTCGTTCTCCGCGCACGCCAAGGACATCTGGACGTCGCCGGACTGGGAGCTCGCCGAGAAGATCGCCGGCGCCGACTGGGGCACCACCTGCACGGCGGTGAACGCCGCCAAGCTGCGGTCGCTCACCGACCGGCCGGAGAAGGTCGCCCTCGTCTATCACGGCCTCGACTTCGCCCGCTTCCCGGCACCGCCAGCGCGGCCGGCCGAGCGCGATGGCCACCGCGCGCCGGTGACGATCGTCAGTGTCGCGCGCGCCGTCGAGAAGAAGGGGCTCGACGACGTGCTGCGCGCTCTGGCGCGCCTTCCCGCAGACCTCGACTGGCGCTTCGTCCACATCGGCGGCGGCACGCTGGTGCCACGCCTGAAGGCGCTTGCCGACCGCCTCGGCATCGCCGATCGCGTGACGTGGCGCGGGGCACAACCGCAGTCGGAAGTGATCGCCGCCTGCGCCGCGGCCGACGTCTTCGTGCTGGCGAGCCGGGTGACGCGCAGCGGTGACCGTGACGGTCTGCCGAACGTGCTGATGGAAGCACAGGCGCTCGGCCTCGCCTGCGTCTCGACGCGGGTCTCGGCGATCCCCGAAGTCATCGAAGACGGCCGGACCGGTGTGCTCGTCGAGCCGCGCGATCCCACGGCCCTCGCCACGGCGCTGGAGCGCCTGATCCGCGATCCGCAGCGGCGCGCCGCCCTCGCCGAGGCCGCCGCGATTTCGGTCCGCCAGCGCTTCTCCACCGCCCCGGGCCTCGACCGCATCGCCGCTCTCCTGCGCGGCGACCCCAGCGCCGCTGCCGCCTGAGGCGGTCGCTCGCCCGGCCCCCGATGCAGATCGCCCTCTATGCCCCGATGAAGCCGCCCGACGATCCCCTCCCCTCGGGGGACCGGCAGGCCGCGCGGATGATCGTGCGGGCGCTCGCCCTCGCCGGCCACCGCACCGAGATCACCTCGCGGCTGGTGAGTTGGCTGGCGGCTCCAGATCAGGCGGCGGACGCCTGCCAGCGCACCGCCGCCGAGGCGGAAGTCGCGGCGCTCGTTGGGCGCTGGGCCACCGACGCCGCCGACCGTCCCGAGCTCTTCCTCACCTACCACCTCTACCACCGCGCACCCGACCGCATCGGGCCGGCCGTCGCGGCGAGGCTCGGCATTCCCTATGTCGTCGTCGAGGCGAGCCGGGCCTTGAAGCGCGCCACCGGCCCGTGGGCGGAGCGCTTCCGCGAGGTCGACGCGGCGCTGCAGGCCGCCGACGCCGTCGCCGCCCTCCACGCCGAGGACGCCGAGGGCCTCGCCGCGGTGGTCCCGCCGGCGCGTTTGCATCGGCTGGCGCCGTTCCTCGACGCGGCGCCGTTCCGGGCGGCGGCAGCGGGCCGCTCGCCTGCCACCGGCCCGGTGCGTCTGCTCGCCGTCGGCATGATGCGGCCCGGCGACAAGGCCTGCTCCTACGCCGTCCTCGCCGACGCCCTCGCCCGCATCGCGGACCGGCCCTGGCATCTATCGATCGTCGGCGACGGCCCCGCCCGGCCAGAGGTGGCGGCGGTCTTCGCCGCGCACGGTCTGGCCGCAGACCGCGTCACCTTCCTCGGTGCCCGAAACAGCGAGGCAATGCCGGCGGTCTATGCCGCCGCCGACGTGCTCGTCTGGCCGGCGATCAACGAGGCCTACGGCTTCGTCTTCCTGGAGGCGCAGGCGGCTGGTCTGCCGGTGGTCGGCGCCCGCCGCGGCGGCGTGCCGGAGATCGTCCGGGACGGCGAGACCGGGCTGTTGCCGCCCGAGGGCGACGTCGCCGCCTTTGCCGCCAGCGTCGGCCAACTCCTGGCCGATGCCCCAGCGCGTGCCCGCATGGGCGCCGCGGCCGTCGCCCACATCGCGGCCCGTCACGACCTGCCGGTCGCGGCGCGAAGGCTCGACGCCATCCTCGCCGCGGCGGTCCAGAGCCGGCAGGAGCGAGCGGCATGCGCGCGCTGATCCACGTCCACCACCTGCTCGGCACCGGCCACGCCGTGCGGGCGGCCGCTCTCGGCCGGGCGCTCGCCGCTACCGGCGTCGACGTGGTGCTCGTCGCCGGCAACCGCCTGCCGGCGACGCTCGACACCGCCGGCCTGTCGGTCGCCACCCTGCCGCCGGCGTACGCCGCCGATGCGAGCTTCCGCACGCTGTTGCAGGAGAGTGGCGAACCGATCGACGATGCCTGGCGCGCCGAGCGCCGCCGTCGGCTGCTGGCCTTGCTGCCGGAGGCCTCGCCCGACATCATTCTCACCGAAACGTTCCCGTTCGGCCGGCGGATGCTCGCCTTCGAGCTCGAGCCACTGCTGGTGGCCGCGCGGGCAAGCACGCCCCGCCCGCTCATCGCCGCCTCGGTGCGCGACATCCTGGTGCGCAAGGACGACCCCGCCAAGGAGCAGGCGATGGCGGCGACCGCGCGCCGACTGTTCGACCTCGTCCTCGTCCACGCCGATCCGCGCCTCGTGCGCCTCTCCGACAGCTTCCCGTTCGAGGCTGAGATCACCGATCTCGTCCGCTACACAGGCTTCGTCCACGAGCCGAGCCCGCTCGTGCCGCCAGCCGGCGACGGCGCCGACGAGGTCATCGTCTCCTGTGGCGGTGGCCCGGTCGGGGCGGAACTGCTGCGGGCGGCGATCTCGGCGCGGCGCCTGTCGCGGCATGCCGGCGACGCTCGCTGGCGCCTCCTCGTCGGTCGCAGCCACGACGCCGCGACGCTGGCGGCCCTCGCCGCCGAGGCGGGCGACGGCGTCATCGTCGAGACGGCGCGGCCGGACTTTCCCGGCCTGCTGAAGCGCGCCCGGCTATCGGTGAGCCAGGCGGGCTACAACACCGTCCTCGACATTCTCGCCGCGCGCGTCCCGGCGGTGCTGGTGCCGTTCGCCGAGGGGTCGGAGACCGAGCAGCGCCAACGCGCGGCGAGCCTCGCCAGCCGCGGTGTCGCCGACGTGCTGGACCCGGAGGCACTGACGCCGGAGCGCCTTGCCGCCGCCTGCGACCGCGCCCTCGCCCACCCTCCGGCCGGGCTCGAAGCCGACCTCGCGGGCGCCGCCCACAGCGCCGCGATCCTCGTCGACGCCGCCGAACGGAGAGGACGAGATGGACTGTGACACACCGACCCTGGGCGAAGGCCTGCGCCGGCGGCTCGATGCCTTCGCAGCCTCCGGCCGGACGATCTCGCTGTGGTGGCGCGACGACGACGCTGCCCTCCCCGAGCCCGCCATCGACCGGCTGATCGCCCTGTCTGACCGTCTCAGGCTGCCCCTCGTCCTGGCCGTCATTCCGGAGTCGGCGAAGCCATCGCTGGCGGAGCGGCTGGCGCGGCCAGATGCGGCGCGCGTCACGGTCGTGCAGCACGGCTGGCGCCACACCAACCACGAGCCCGCCGGCGCCCGCGCCGCCGAACTCGGAGGCGGGCGCCCGGTGGAGACGGTACTCGCCGAACTCGCCGAGGGTCACGCGAAGCTCACCGCGCTGTTCGGTGCGCGCTTCCTGCCGGTGCTGACGCCGCCGTGGAACCGGGTGGACCCCGCGGTCGCCCGCCGGCGCGGCGAGGTCGGACTGCCCGGGCTCTCCACCTTCACGACGCTTGATCGGTCAGGCCACCGGCTCGACGCCCACCTCGATCCGATCGTCTGGAAGACGACGCGCAGCTACATGGGCGACGAGCGCATGCTGATGCTGTTCGACGAGCAGGTCGCCGCCCGCACGGGCGAGGCCGCCGACGTGCCGATCGGGATGCTCAGCCACCACCTCTCCCATGACGAGCCGGTGTGGATCTTCATCCAGGCCTTCCTGACGGCCACCGCCGATCATCCGGCCGTCCGCTGGCCGAACCCGCCCGCGCTGTTCGGCTTCGACCCCCCCGGGTGAACCGAGGGCGTCCCAGACGGACCTACTTGTAGGGATCGGCCGCGTCGCGCAGGCCGTCGCCGAGGAAGTTGAAGGCGAGGATGACGATGATCACCGGGATCACCGGCGCCATCAGCCACGGATAGACCGTCACCACGGTGATGTTCTGCGCCTCGTTGAGAAGCACGCCCCAGCTCACGGCCGGCCGCCGCATGCCGAGCCCGAGGAAGGACAGCGCCGTCTCGCCGAGGATCATGCCCGGCACCGACAGGGTGGCACTGGCGATGATGTGGCTGGTGAAGCCCGGCAACAGGTGCTTGCCGATGATGCGCCCCGGTGAGGCGCCCATCAGCACCGCCGCCCGCGCATAGTCCTCCTCACGCAGGGCCAGGAGCTTGGAGCGCACCGCGCGGGCGAGCCCCGGCCAGTCGAGGAGCCCCAGGATGACGGTGATCCCGAGAAAGATCAGCACCGGGCTCCACGTCACCGGCAGTGCCGCCGACAGTGCCATCCACAACGGCAGCTCCGGCAGCGAGCGCAGGATCTCGATCGTCCGCTGCACGACCGTGTCGATGATGCCGCCGAAGTAGCCGGCGAGCCCGCCGAGCACCATGCCGAGGATGATCGAGATGGCGACGCCGATCAGGCCGACGGTAAGCGAGATGCGGGCGCCATAAACGATGCCGGAGAGCACGTCGCGACCGAGACGGTCCGTCCCGAACAGGAAGAACGTGCCGCCTTCGGCGGGGCAGACGAGGTGGAAGCGGCCGGGGATCAGGCCCCAGAAGTCATACTTGTCGCCGAGGCAGAAGAAGCGCAGCCGCTCAATCTTGCTCGTGTCGTCCTCATACACCCATCGCATGTCCTCGAGGTTCACCTCGGCCTTCATGCCGTAGACGAACGGGCCGACGAACTCACCCTCGTGGAAGAGGTGGATGAGCTGCGGCGGGGCGTGCAGGTGCTGGTTCGAGCGCGTGTTCGGATCATAGGGCGCGATGACCTCGGCGAACGGCACCGTGAGGTAGAACAGCCCGAGCACGACGAGCGAGATCACCGCCAGCCGGTGCCGGCGGAACCGCATCCAGATGATGCGCCACTGCGACGCCTGGAAGTAGCGCTCCTGCTCCGCCGTCAGGGCCTCCGCCTCGAAGGCGTCGAACGGCTCCTTGTCGACATAGTGCCCCGGGCGGGGCGGCTCGGCGCTCATGCTGTCCCCCGACGGCCGAAACGGATGCGCGGATCGACGACGGCGAGGAGGAGATCGGAAACCAGCATGCCCACGAGGGTCAGCACCGCCACGAACAGGAGAATGAAGCCCGACAGGAACTGGTCCTGCGAGCGCAGCGCGTCGAGCAGCACCGGGCCGACCGTCGGCAAATTGAGCACCACCGAGACGATCACCGAGCCGGAGACGAGCGACGGGATCAGGTTGCCGATGTCGGCGATGAACGGGTTGAGGGCCATTCGCAGCGGATACTTGAGAAGCAGCCGCCGCTCCGGCAGCCCCTTCGCCCGCCCGGTGACGACATATTGCTTGTGCAGCTCGTCGAGGAGGTTCGCCCTGAGGCGCCGGATCATGCCCGCCGTGCCGGCGGTGCCGATGACGATCGTCGGCACGATCAGGTGGGCGAGGATCGAGCCAAGCTTGTCGAGCGACCACGGCGCGTCGATATATTTCGGATCCATCAACCCGCCGATCGACAGCCCGAACCAGCGGTTCGACAGATAGAGCAGGATCAGCCCGAGCAAAAAGTTGGGGATCGCCAGGCCGAGGTAGCCGAGCAGCGTGAAGCCATAGTCGCCCCAACTATACTGCCGCGTCGCCGAGTAGATGCCGATCGGGAACGACACGATATAGACGAACAGCACTGTCGCCACGTTGAGGGCGATGGTGAGCGGCAGCGTCGGCCCGACCACTTCGGCCACCGGCTTTTCATACTCGAACGACCAGCCCCAATAGCCCTGGATCAGGCCGTTGAAGCCGTCTGGCCCCGGCCAGATGCCGACCCAGATGCCGAAGCGCTCCAGGAACGGCCGGTCGAGCGCGAACTGCGTCCGCAGGAACTCGATCTTCGCGGCCGCCGAGGCCTCGCCGGAGGCCTTCAACTGCGCGATCTGGTTGGTCAGGTAGTCGCCCGGCGGCAGCTCGATGATGAAGAACGTCAGGAAAGCGATGACGAACAAGGTCGGGATCATCCCGAGCACGCGCCGGACGATGAAAAAGAACATCCCGGTCAGCTCCGGCCGGGGCCGGTATCGTCGAAGAAGAAGGTGTCCATGCCGTAGATGCCGAAGTTCGCCCCCGGGTCCCAGCCCCACACACCGTCGGTCGGAACGTTCTGCAACCTGTCCTTGACGACGATCGGCTGGCGCACCTCGGCGACCAAGCCGATGGTCAGCACCTCGTCGACGTGGGTGTCGAGGATCGTGTGCCAGGCGGCATCGCGATCGGCCACGGCCACGGCCGCGAGCCAGGACTTGTAGGCGTCCATCAGCCGCTGCGCCGGCGGGAAGTCGATCTTCTCGCCATTCGTGCCCTTGCTGTCGACATAGGCACCCCAGGCCATGCCGATGAGGAAGGCCGAATCCGACGGCACCCGCTCGGCCGGCGACATGTCCGCCGTCGCGACGCCGTTGTCGTAGCCCGAGAACACCGTCATCACGAGTTCGCCGCCGAGCGCCCGGTTGCGGACGTTGTCGCGGTCGGAGGCCTTCTCGAAGGCCGCGACGCCGATCTCCCGCCAGGTCTCGGCGACCAGCTGCAGCGCATCGCTCTCCTCCTGGCTCTCGCCGGAGGTCTCGACGATGATCTCCAGCGGGCGGCCGTCGGGCAGCATGCGGATGCCGTCGCTGCGCCGCTGCGTCAGCCCGATCTCGTCGAGGAGCGCGTTCGCCTGCGCCAGGTCGTAGCCGGCCCACTTGGTGCGGTAGTCGTCGCGGAACAGCTCGCTCTGCGCCAGCACGGAATTGTTGCTCGGCACGCCGAAGCCGAAGAACAGGGTGCGGTTGATCATGTCGCGATCGATGCCGAGCGACAGGGCGCGGCGGAAGCGCACGTCGCGGAGCAGGGTCCGCCAGGTCGGGTCCTTCACGGTCAGGTTCGGATAGATGGCGATCTGGTTGGCCTTGGCGCTCGGCCACAGCAGCGTGTGGTACTTGGCGTTCGCCTGTCCCTTCTTCAGGACGGTGATGTCCGAGAAGCCGAGGTTGCGGGCCTGCAGGTCGACCTCGCCGGCCTGCGTCTTCGCGGCGATCAGCTTGCCGTCCGCGACCGTCATCACGACCTCGTCGGCATAGGGTAGCTGGTGGCCGGCGGTGTCGATGCGATGGAAATAGGGGTTGCGGCGCATCACCAGCCGTCGGTCGCTCGCCCCCTTCGACGGCACCCACGGCTGCAGCGACGGCAGGTCCGGGTTGGTGGCGTTGTACATCTCGTCGAGCTGGTTGTGCAGCTGCGCCCAGTTGCGCACCTGCTTCTCCTGGATGAGCGCGGCAATCTTCGCCTCTTCGCCGTACTTCTGGTGGAACTGCCGCAGGTAATGGGCCGGCCGATAGATGAACGGGTCGGCGGCGGCGGCGAGCGCCGGCAGGAACAGCGGGTTCGGCGCTGCCCAGGTGAATTTCACCGTCTCCGCGTCGATCACCTCGAAAGCCGGCATCTCACCGTTCACCAGCATGAACGGCTCGGGGCCGGAGGGCGACAGCTCGGTGTTGGTGGCGATGTCCTGCCACCAGTAGCGGATGTCCTCGCTGGTGAACGGCGCGCCGTCCGACCACTTGTGGCCCTTGCGCAGGCGCAGCGTGAAGATGCGCCCCTCCACGACGTCCACCGCCTCGAGGATGTCCGGCTTCAGCTCGAACTTCTCGTTGTAGCCGACGAGGCGGGCATAGCCCCAGACGTTGATCAGGCGCGCATCCTTGACCCGGCCGATCAGGGTCTGGATGGCCCCACCCGGCTGGCCGACCTTGCGGCCCTGCGCCGCCAAGTCCACGACGAGGGGAACTGCCGGCAGGCGCTCGGCGATCGGCGGAAGGCCCTTGCCCGCCAGGCTCGGCGTCTCGACAAAATCGAGCGCGGCCGCCGGCCCGGCGAACAACAACGCCAGCGCCGCAGCAGCCAAAGCACGAACCACCATCACACGGCCTCCCTGACCGGTGCGCCCACGGCCAGCCCCGGGGCACAGACGAAGTGGCCCGGGCGCATCTCGACGAGGTCGGGACGAACGCCGGGCAGGACGCGGAACGGCTCGGGCCATTCCGCCGGTTCGGATGCACGCGAGGCCGACAGCGCCGCGAAGTCGAGCCGGTTGTCGAGGCTCGCCTCCGGCACCGCCGTCAGCAAGGCGCGCGTATAGGGGTGGATCGGGTCGGAGACGAGGGCGCGCGTTTCGGCGAGCTCGACGAGGCGGCCTCGGCACATCACCGCGACGCGGTCGGCCATATAGTCGACGACCGCCAGATTGTGGCTGACAAACAGGTAGGTGAGCTGCAATTCGCGCTGCAGATCCTTGAGAAGATTGAGGATCTGCGCCTGCACCGAAACATCGAGCGCCGACACCGGCTCGTCGCACAAGATCAGCTCCGGCCGGAGCGCCAGGGCGCGCGCAATGCCGATGCGCTGGCGCTGCCCGCCGGAGAAGGAGTGCGGGTAACGGCGCAGCATGCGCGGGTCGAGCCCGACGAGCCGCATCAGCTCGCGCACGCGCTGCGCCTGTTCCTCCTCGCCGCAGATGCGGTGGATGACGAACGGCTCGGAGATGATCTCGTTCACCGACATGCGCGGATTGAGCGAGGAGAACGGGTCCTGGAAGATCAGCTGCACCTTGCGCCGGTAGGCGAGCAGGTCGGCGCCCTTCAGCGTGCTGATGTCGATCGGTCCGCGGCCATCGTCGAACAGGATGCGGCCGGTATCGATCGAGACGGCCCGCAGGATGGCGAGCGCCGTCGTCGTCTTGCCCGAGCCCGACTCGCCGACGAGGCCGAGGCACTCGCCGCGCCGGACGGAGAAGCTGACGGTGTCCATGGCCCGCGGCAGTTCCGCCGGCTTGGTACCGCGGCGCTGGCCGAACGCCTTCGTCACCGCTTCGACCTGCAGGATCGGCCCGGCGCCGGCACGCACGGGCTCGCGGGCGGCGTGCAGGAAACCGCCCGCCTGCGGCTCGATCGGCCGGATCGGTATGAGCTTCTCGCCGGGCTCCATGTTGAAGCGCGGCACGGCGCGCAGGAGCGCCTTGAGGTAGGCGTGCTGCGGATTGCGGAAGATCTCCTCGACCGGGCCCGATTCCTTGATGCGGCCGTGGTAGATCACCACGACCTCGTCGGCGATGTTGGCGACGACGCCGAAATCGTGCGTCACCATCAGCACCGACATTGCAAGCTCGGACTGCAGATCCTTGATGAGCTTGAGGATCTCGGCCTGGATCGTGACGTCGAGCGCGGTCGTCGGCTCGTCGGCGATGAGCAGCGCCGGACGGCACAGCAGCGCCATCGCGATCATCGCGCGCTGGCGCAGGCCGCCGGAGAGCTCGAACGGATAGGCGTCGACGGCGCGGCCCGGATTGGGAAATTGCACGAGGCGCAGCATGTCGAGGGTGAGCCGGCGCGCTTCGTCGCGCCCGACACCGCGGTGCAGGCGCGCCGATTCGCCGATCTGGTCGCCGATCGTGTGCAGGGGCGACAACGACGTCATCGGCTCCTGGAAGATGATGGCGATGCGGTTGCCGCGGATGGCGCGCATGGCGCTGCCGGTGCGGTCGAGCCCGGCGATGTCGACAGGGTCGCCGCCGTTCGGGTCGCTGAACTGGATGCGGCCGGCGACGATGCGGGCCTTTGTCGGCAGCAGCCCCATGATCGCCTGCGAGATGACCGACTTGCCCGAGCCCGATTCGCCGACGAGCGCGACCGTCCGCGACGCCGGCACGACGAAGGAAACGTCGTCCACGGCACGCGCGACGCCGTCGTCGCCGCTGAACTCGACCGTCAGACCCTCGATCGCCAGGACGTTCACAGAACAGGCCCCTCCCTCGCGCGCCGGCCGGCCGGCCGGTAGCGAAGCTACTCTAGCCGGCCTATTCCTATCGTGACAGCCACAGGGCGCAAGTTCCGCGAGACCACGGGGTGGGGGGCTACTCGGCGGCGATCGCGCCGGGCGGGGCGCCCGTCTCCGGCGCCAGGATGCGGCGCACGTCGACCGCGCCGGAGCGACCGCGCAGCACCGTCGTGCCGACGTCCGTCCACGTCACCGTCGCATCGACTTTGGTGACCGCATCGACGGCCTCGGCGCTGGCGAGGATGACGGCATCCTCTTCCGGCGCCACCGATTTGCCGAGCGCCTCGAGCCGCGAGGCGACGTTCACCGTGTCGCCGATGATCGTGTAGTTGACGCGGTCGGCGGCCCCGAGGTTGCCGACGATGACGGGCCCGAAGTGCAGGCCGATGCGGATGCGCAACGGCGTCCGCCCGGCCGCCCGCGCCTTTGCCGCCTCGCGGCCGACGCACTCGGCCATGGCGATCGCCGCCCGGGCGGCGCAGGCGGCGCCCTCCTCTGCGTCGTCGCCGACCCAGACCGCCATCAGCCCATCGCCCATGAATTTGTCGACGGTGCCCTGCTGATCCTCGACACAGCGCACGATCAGCGAGAAGTGCTCGTTGAGGAGCCCGGCGACCTCCTCCGCAGACATCGTTTCCGACAGCGCCGTGAAGCCGATGATGTCGGTGAACAGGATCGTCCCCTGGCCCTCGCGCAGCCGCGTCGCTTCCTGGAAGCCGAGCCGCACCAGGCGCCGCACCAGGCTGCGCGGCACATAGACGGCGAACGCCTTCAGCGCCGACAGCATCCCGTTGACCGCCGTCGAGACGTCGTCGAGTTCGGCGATGCGGCTGCGCGGCAGTTCCGGTGCCTCGTCGATCTCGAACCGCTCGATGTGGCCGGCGACCGCATGCAGACGTTCCAGCGAGCGGGCGACCCGGCGGGCGATGAGCACGGCGATGACCACCGCCACCGCGATCGAAAGGATGCCGATGGCGATCGAGCCATAGAGGCGGCGGACCTCGGTGATCACCTCCTCCTGCGGCTGGTAGCGACCGACGATCCACGGGACCGGTCCGAACTGCCGCATCTCTTTCGTCGAAACCACGTAGGTGCGTCCGTTGTCGAGTTCCACCTCGCCGACCTCGACACCGGCCGCCGCCGCTTTCTCGAAGTTCTCGAACAGCTCGCGATCTCCGAGCTTCGCCAGCACCGGGTCGCCGGCTTCCGACAGCGGCACCACCGTCTCGTCCGAGCCGAGCTTCTGCTGCAGGCCCAGCGCCCGACCGCGCGAGTGCGCGAACACGGCATCCGGTCCGTAGAGGATGAAATTGGTGCCGTCGCCCTCCGCCGAGAGGTCGCGGACGGCGTCCGACAACATCGCCGTGCTCACCGCGGCGACGATGTAGCCAGTGATGACGCCATTGCGCACGAGTGGCGCGCCGACGTTGATGAAGCTGTCGTTCTCGACGAAGACGGGCGTGCCCCAGAAGCTCTTCTGCTCGGGATCGAGGTTCTCGAGCGCCCGGCGCACGCCGGGCTGATTGACGTCGTTGGTCTCGATTTTGTGCAGCTGGCCCTCGGCGTCGCGGTACATGCCGTCGTATTTGAACGCGCGGTCGTAGAAGACCAGGGCGTCGAAGACGTCGGAAGTCGCCAGCACGCCCGCCGCCACGGCCGTGCGATCCCGCTGCTCATCCAGTGACAGGTTGCCGCCGGCATAGAGCTCGGCAATCTCCCGCACCGCGTCCTCACCCGGCCGCATGTGCGCCTCGATGCGGTCGCTGAGCGATCGCATCGTCAGGATCGAATTGTCGTTCAGAAGCGCGAACGTGTTGGAATAATTCGAGAATGCCGTGAGGCCGAGCACGAACGTCAGCGCCACGAGCATCAAGCCGCCATAGGCGAAGCCGAGCAGCAGCACCATCGGCATCCGCACCCGCCGCCGGCGCTCCGCCACCGCCTTCGCTGTTCCAGCCACCCGCGTATTCCTTCTCCGGGCCCTGCCCGTTACCGTTCTACCGGCCTTGCCCGTTATCGTTCCACTGGTCTTGCCCGTTTCCGGCCGTCAGGCCACGATCAGCGCCTCGCCGGGCTCCAGCCGCTCCTGCTGGACGCCGTTCCGGGCAGCAGCATGGCGGACCGACCGTGCGGTGCTGGCGATCCGCGGCTTGCGAGACTACATCTCAACCGGGCGGGACCCGACCATCCCCCGGCCCTTGCAGCAGGATCGACGATGACGCGCCACGAGGGCAACCCAGTCCGCCTCGCAGACTACCGGGCGACCGCCTACGCCATCGATACGGTGGCGCTCGATGTCGGCTTCGCGCCGCACGCCACGCGCGTCAAGAGCCGGCTTGCCGTGCACCGCCGCGACGGCACCCCGGAGGCCACGCCGCTGCTCCTCGATGGCGACGAACTCACGCTCGTCGGAGTTGCCATCGACGGCACGATCTTGCCCGAGGCCGCCTACGCCGCCTCGCCCCGCGAGTTGCTGCTGCATGCCCCGCCGTCCGGTCCCTTCACCCTCGAGATCGAGACGCTGATCGATGCCGAGGCGAACACCAAGCTGATGGGGCTCTATCGCACCAGCGGCACCTGGTGCACCCAGTGCGAGGCGGAAGGCTTCCGGCGCATCACCTATTTCCTCGATCGTCCGGACGTGCTCTCCGTCTACACCACGCGGCTCGAGGCGGATCGGGCGATCGCCCCGGTTCTGCTCGGCAACGGCAACCTCGTCGAGACCGGCGACATCCCCGGCACCAGTCGGCATTTCGCGGTCTGGCATGACCCGTTTCCCAAGCCCGCCTATCTCTTCGCCATGGTCGGCGGCGACCTCGCCTGCGTGCGCGACCGCTTCGTCACCATGTCCGGCCGCGACGTCGACCTGCGCATTTACGTCGAGCATGGCAAGGAGGGCCGCTGCGCATATGCCATGGACGCCCTCAAGCGCTCGATGCGCTGGGACGAAGAGGCCTTCGGCCGCGAGTACGACCTCGACATCTTCATGATCGTCGCCGTCTCCGATTTCAACATGGGCGCGATGGAGAACAAGGGCCTCAACGTCTTCAACGACAAATACGTTCTCGCCATCCCGGAGACCGCCACCGACCATGACTATTCGGGCGTCGAAGGGGTCATCGCGCACGAATACTTCCACAACTGGACCGGCAACCGCATCACCTGTCGCGACTGGTTCCAGCTCTGCCTGAAGGAGGGCCTGACGGTCTTCCGCGACCAGGAGTTCACCTCCGATCAGCGCTCCCGTCCGGTGAAGCGCATTTCCGACGTGCGGCTCCTGCGCGCCCACCAGTTCCCCGAGGACGCCGGTCCGCTCGCCCATCCCGTCCGGCCGGAAACCTATCGCGAGATCAATAACTTCTACACCGCAACGGTCTATGAGAAGGGCTCCGAGCTCGTCCGCATGCTGAAGACGCTCCTCGGCGAGGACGGCTTCCGGCGCGGCATGGACCTCTATTTCGACCGCCACGACGGCGATGCCGCCACAGTCGAGGATTTCATCGCCTGCTTCGCCGAGGCGACCGGCATCGACCTGTCGCAGTTCCGCCGCTGGTACGCCCAGGCGAGCACACCGCGGGTCCGTGCCCGCGGCCACTTCGACCCCGCCGCGCGCCGCTACGTGCTCGAGCTCTCCCAGTCCATCGCGCCCTCGCCCGGCCAGCCCGAGAAGGCACCGGTGCCGATCCCGGTCCGCTTCGGCCTCGTCGGGCCGAACGGCGAGGACATGCGGATCGGCGCCGTCAGCGGCGCGACCTTGCAGGGCGACGTCCTCGTCCTAGACCAGGCGAGCCAGCGCGTTGTCTTCTCCGATATCGGCGTGCGCCCGGTTCCCTCGCTGCTGCGCGGCTTCTCCAGCCCGGTGGTGCTGGAAACGGACCTCACCCGCGACGATCGCTTGTTCCTGCTCTCCCACGACAGCGATCCCTTCAACCGCTGGGAGGCGGCGCAGACCCTCGCCGTCGCCGACCTCAAGGCCGGCGTCACGGCAGCCCGCGCCGGCCAGCCGGTCGCGACCGATGCCGCCTTCGCCGACGCCCTCGGCCGCGTCGCCACCGATGACAGCCTCGACCACGCCTTCCGCGCCCTCGTGCTGCAACTGCCGACCGAGGCCGACATCGCCCGCGAGCTCTCCAACGACGTCGACCCCGAGGCGATCGCCACGTCGCGCACGGCCCTGCGCCGTTCCGTCGCCGAGCGGCTGGCAAAGCCCTTTGCCGCCCTCTACGAGGCGCTGTCGACGCCCGCGCCCTACGTCCCGGATGCCGCCGGCGCCGGCCGCCGGGCCTTGCGCAACACGCTCCTCGACTACCTCAACCTCGCCGAGACCGAGACCCCTGGCGCCCGCGCCGAGGCGCACTACCACGCCGCCGACAACATGACCGACCGCCTCGCCGCCCTGACGGTGCTCGTCGGTGCCGACGCCCCCGGCGCCGGCGCCGCCCTCGCCGACTTCTATGGCCGCTTCCACGACGACCAGCTCGTCCTCGACAAGTGGTTCACCGTGCAGGCGACCGCGCCCGGCGACGGCACCCTCGGCCGCGTCGAGGCGCTGATGCGCCACCCGGCCTTCTCGATGGCGAACCCGAACCGCGTCCGCTCGCTCGTCGGCGCCTTCGCCGGCGCCAACCAGCGGCAATTCAACCGCGCCGACGGCGCCGGCTTCCGCCTCGTCACCGACGTCGTGCTGGCGCTCGATCCGAAGAACCCACAGGTCGCCGCGCGGCTGCTGGGGGCGTTCCGCTCGTGGCGGGCGCTCGAGCCCGGCCGCCGCGCCCTCGCGGAAGCGGCGCTCCACCGCGTCTCCGCCCAGGAGCCGCTGTCGCGCGACGTCGCCGATATCGTCGCCCGCTGCCTGGGGTAACGATTCGTCAACCATATCCGCGCAATTTGATCGGGGCTCGCGGCGGGAAAATTTCGGCCGCGGACTCTGGACAAGGCGATTCGCCTGGATTCAAATGGAGGTGATTCGGGCAGAGTGTAACGCCCGGATTTCTGTGACAATCCACAAGTAAATCGAGGGTCCCGTCATGGCGCGGGTTGAAACGGCCGACGCGCCTGCGCGTCGACGCATGCCGAATATTGCCGGCTTGCTGTCCCGAATGGAACGGCTCTCGACCACGATCGGTCGCCGCGCCGGCCGTGGGGCCGCCCGTCCGATCGCCCTCTCCGGCCACGCGCGGCTCCTCGCCGCCCCCGCTTACGCGCGCCTCGTCGAGAACGAAGCGGTGTTCAGGCGGGCGATCCCGATCCTCACCGTCATCTTCATCCTGGTGATCGCCGCCTACCGGTCGGCCGCCCTCGTCGGCGCCTACGAGGAGACCGAGGTCACCGCCCGCGACACCCTCTCCCTCATCGCCACCACCGTCGCCGCCGACCTCGGCGCCGCCCCGGATCTCGCGACCGGCGCCGCGGAAGCGTTGCAGACCGCCCTCGACCAGACGCTGCCGCCGCGCGCCGTCGCCGACGGCCGCCAGATCCTGTTCGCCGACGATGCCGGCACCATCCTCGCCTCCGCCCCCGTCCGCCCCGACCTGGAAGGCCGCACGCTCAACGCGCTGCTCGGCGAATCGCAGCCGCTGACGATCTTCGGCGCCCGCGCCGGCGTTCTGGAGCTGGCGCTCGCCGACGGCACCGACGCCATCGCCACCGTCCGCCACCTGCCGGATGCGCGCGGCATGATCGCCCTCGTGCAGCCGACCGAGGCGGTGTTCGCCAACTGGCGGCGCTCCCTCTCGGCCAACGCCACCCTGTTCGCCTGCACCAGCGGCGTCATCCTGGTGCTCGTCTACGCCTTCTTCGCCCAGTCGACGCGGGCCCGCGAGGCCGACACCATTTACGGCGCCACTCGCGCCCGCATCGACACGGCGCTGCTGCGCGGCCGCTGCGGCCTGATCGACTGGGACCTCGCCCGCGGGCGGATGTTCTGGTCGGCCTCGATGTACGACATCCTCGGCCGCGAGCCGCGCGACGAGCTCCTCGGCTTCCACGAGGTCTCCACCCTCGTCCACCCGGAAGACGGCGACCTGTTCGCGCTCGCTGACGGCATCCTCGCCTCCGGCGGCGGCACCGTCGACCGCACGCTCCGCCTCGCCCATGCCGACGGCCGCTGGGTGTGGCTGCGCATCCGTGCCGAGCTCGTCGCCGAGGCGACCGGCGGCTCGCCGCACCTGATCGGCATCGCCGTCGACATCACCGAGCAGAAGATCCTCGCCGAGCGCTCCGCCACTGCCGACCTGCGCCTGCGCGACGGCATCGAGACGATCTCGGAAGCCTTCGTGCTGTGGGACGCCGACAACCGCCTGGTCATCTGCAACTCGAAGTACCAACAGCTGCACGAGCTGCCCGACGAGGCGATCGTCGAGGGCACGCCCTATGCGGCGGTGATGAAGCACGCGAGCCTGCCGATCGTCACCACGCAGATCCCGACCGACGGCCGGCCGGAAGAAGGCGCCCGCTCCTACGAGGCGCAGCTCGCCGATGGCCGCTGGCTGCAGATCAACGAGCGGCGCACCAAGGACGGCGGCTTCGTCTCCGTCGGCACCGACATCACGGCGCTCAAGCGCCACGAAGAGCGGCTGATGGAGAGCGAGCGGCGCATGCGCGCCACCGTCGCCGACCTCCGCCAGTCCCGCCAGAAGCTCGAGAGCCAGGCCCGCCAGTTGGTCGAACTCGCCGAGAAGTACGCCGAGGAGAAGACCCGCGCCGAGGAGGCCAACCGCGCCAAGTCGGAATTCCTCGCCAACATCTCCCACGAGCTGCGCACGCCGCTGAACGCCATCATCGGCTTCTCCGAGATCATGCAGCAGGGCATGTTCGGCTCGCTCGGATCGGAGAAATACGTCGAATACTGCAGCGACATCCACCACTCCGGCAATTATCTGCTCGGCGTCATCAACGACATCCTTGATATGTCCAGGATCGAGGCCGGCCAGCTCGACCTGTCGGTGGAAGCCGTCGATGTCGAGGAGGTGGTCGGCGAGGCCACCCGCATCATGGGCGCCTCGGCCTCCGAGAAGGGCATCCTCGTCGCCGCCGGCATCACGCCGAGCCTCAAGCTCAACGTCGATCGCCGGGCGATGAAGCAGATCCTCCTGAACCTCTTGTCGAATGCCGTGAAGTTCACGCCCCAGGGCGGTCGCGTCACGGTCCGGGCGCGGGCCGAGCACGGCGGCATCGTGCTCGCCGTCGAGGACACCGGCATCGGCATCCCGAAGAAGGAGATCTCCCGCCTCGGCCAGCCCTTCGTGCAGGTGGAGAACCAGTTCACCAAGAGCCACAAGGGTTCCGGCCTCGGCCTCGCCATCGCCCGCTCGCTCATCCACCTGCACGGCGGCCGCATGGAGATCCAGTCCGAGGTCGGCGTCGGCACGGTCGTCACCGTCCACATGCTGAACGAGCCGCCCGCCCGCGAGAAGGACCGCCAGGCGGCGTGAGGCGCGTTCCTCACCGCGGCTCGCACCTTTGCGAAAGAGCATGACGCCCAGCCGTCCCGACGTCGTCGAGGCGGCGGTCTTCGCCAGAAGCATCGGCTGCGAATTGCTGTCGATCCAATACGACCAGCAACACTTCGGAAGCTGGTTCATCACAGTGAGGGGAAAAGCGGGGACCGCCCGCGTCGTATGGGACGGCAAGGAAGGCTCGCTGATCCTCCAGACGCCATCCCACGAGAACCGCAACGAATGGCGGGACAGCGGGATCCCTGAGGAAGTGGCGGAGCAGACACTCGAAACCCTCGGACGGTGGCTGACGAGATGATGCGGCTGTCGCGTCTCCGCCCGGCCTCCACTCCGGTCGTGGCTCTGCACAACATCTCCGCCTGAGCACCACCCGTCCCTTGAGGGGCGGGTGGTGCTCAGGCGACGGTCCCGACGACGCGCTCGAAGCTCGCCCTGACGGCCTGCTGCGTCTCGGCGAGGTGCGCTTCCAGTCCGCCGAAGTCCGGCATCTCGGCCGCCCGCGCCATCGCCGCGAGGACCCCGCCCGGCGCTTCGGCCGGGACGAAGCGGCCGTCGACGGCGAGCCGCAGCACCTGCGTCAGCCCTTGGTAGAGCCGGATCGCGGGCCGCAGCACCGCCGCCTCCTCGCCCGCCAGCAACCCGGCCTCGGCAAGGCGCGCCAGCGCCGTCTCGGTCGTCGTCGCCAGCACCTCCGGCCGCCCCGCCCCATGCGCCAGCATCAGCGCCTGCGCGATGAACTCGACATCGATCAGCCCACCCGCCACCTGCTTGAGATCGAACGGGGCCTTCGTCCCCTTCTCGCGCTCGATGCGGCCGCGCATCGACGCCACGTCGGCAAACAGCGCCGTGCGGTCGCGGGGCTTCGTCAGCACGGCGCGGATCATCGCCTCTGCCCGCTCGCCGAGGGCCTTGTCGCCGGCGATCGCCCGCGCCCGCGTCAGCGCCATGTGCTCCCACGTCCAGGCGTCCTTCGCCTGGTAGCTCTCGAAGGCGTCGAGGCGGGTGGCGAGCGGCCCGGCATTGCCGGAGGGGCGCAGGCGGAAGTCGACGTCGTAGAGCGTGCCCTCCCCGGTCGGCGCCGACAGCGCCGCCACAAGCCGCTGCGTCAGCCGGGCATAGTACTGGCTCGGCGACAGCGGCTTGGCGCCGTCCGACGCCTCGATGTCGGCCGGGTGGTCGTAGAGCAGGATCAGATCGAGGTCGGAGGCGGCCGTCATCTCGCGCCCGCCGAGCTTGCCGAGCGCCAGAAGCGCCGCCGCGCCGCCGGGCACCTTGCCGTGGCGGATGGCGAACTCCGCCTCGACAACGCGGAACAGCCGCTGCACCACCGCGTCGCCGAGCGTCGCGAAGCCCGCCCCCGCCTGGCCGCACTCCACCGTGCCGGTCAGCACCCGTACACCGATCAGGAACGCCTGCTCCTGGCCGAAGATGCGAGCCCGGTCGAGCGCCTCCTCGTAGGAGCGCGCCTCGGCGAGGAAGCTCTCGAGCCGTGCCGCGAGTTCCTTGCGCTTCGGCATCGCCCCGAAGAACAAGGGGTCGAGCAGCGCGTCGAGCACGCGCGGCCGCCGCGTCATGATGGCGGCCAGCCGCGGCGCCGCCCCCATCACCAGGGCGATGAGGTCGAGCAGCCCGGGGTTGGAGCGCAGCAGCGAGAAGATCTGCACCCCCGCCGGCAGCTGCGCGACGAAGCGGTCGAAGGCGGCGAACGTCGCGTCGGCATTGTCGAGCCGGCCGAGGGTCGCGAGCAGCGCCGGGGTGATCTCGGTCAGCCGCTCGCGCGCCTTCGTCGACCGTGTCGCCGCATAGCGGCCGAAGTGCCAGGCGCGGATCGCCCGTGTCACCTCCTGGGGCGCCTTGAAGCCGAGCTGCGACAGTGTGTCGAGCGTGTCGGGATCGTCGTCGCCACCGGTGAAGACGAGGTTGCCGGTGTCGGACCCAAGCGCCGGCGCGTCTTCGAACAGGCGGGCGTAGTGCTTCTGCACCCGCTCGAGGTGCAGCCTCAGCGCCGCCTCGAAGGCAGCGAGCCCGGCAAACCCCATCAGCCGGGCGACGGTCTCGAGCCCCGGCCGATCGGCCGGCAGCACGTGCGTCTGCTCGTCGCGGCGCATCTGCAGGCGGTGCTCGACGGCGCGCAGGAACACATAGGCGACGTCGAGCTGGTCGCGCACCCGTTCCTCGATCCAGCCGAGGTCGGTGAGCACCCGCAGCATCTCGCGCGTCGAGCGGCCGCGCAGCCGCGGCTCGCGCCCGCCGGCGATCAGCTGCTGCGTCTGCACGAAGAACTCGATCTCGCGGATGCCGCCGCGGCCGAGCTTGATGTTGTGGCCGGCCACCGCGATCGTGCCGTGCCCCTTCACCGCGTGGATCTGCCGCTTGATCGAGTGGACGTCGGCGATCGCCGCATAGTCGAACGATTTCCGCCAGATGAACGGGGCGATCTCGGCAAGGAACGCCTCGCCCGCCGGAATGTCGCCGGCGCAGGCGCGCGCCTTGATCAGCGCCGCCCGCTCCCAGTTCTGCCCCATGCTCTCGTAGTAGACGAGCGCCGCCGGCACCGAGAGCGCCACCGCCGTCGCGCCCGGATCGGGGCGCAGGCGCAGGTCGAGGCGGAAGACGTAGCCGTCGGGCGTGCGCTCCTGCAGGATCTTCACCAGCCGCTGCGTCATCCGCACGAACAGCCGCGCCGCCTCGTCGGGATCGGCGAGCACGGGCCGCTCGGGGTCGAACAGCACGATCAGGTCGACGTCGCTCGAATAGTTGAGCTCGCGCGCCCCGCCCTTGCCCATCGACAACAGGATCCAGCCCGAGCGCTCCGACGGCGCGTCGGGCTCGGCGAGGCGGAGCTTGCCCGTCCGGTCGGCCTCGCGCAGCAGGTGATCCACGGCGGCCGAGATCGCCGCGTCGGCGAAGTCGCTCAGGGCCGCCGTCACCCGGTCGACGTCCCAGACGCCGCCGAGGTCGGCGAGACCGACGGTGAGCGCGATGTCCTGCTTGAGCCGGCGCAGGTGGCGCATCAGCGCCGCTTCGTCCGGCTGCCGCTCGCGTGCCGCCGCGACGAGGCCCGCCACCCGCGCCTCCGGCTGGTCTGTGAGGATCGCCTGCAGGCGCAGCGGGTCGAGCACCGCGAGGTCGCGCAGGAACGGCGCCTGCGACAGCACCGAACCGAGGAAATCCGACAGCGTCCCGGGCTGCGTGAGAGCGTCCGCGAGCTCGGCCGCGCCGGCCGATCGGGCAGCGGCGCCAAGAGCGGCGCACGCGGCGTCCGCCGCCGCCTCATCGGCGGCCGGCACCGTGGCGATACGGTCGGCGAGGCTGCCCTCCGCCACCGTCCTGGTCGGTTCGCCAGCCCCGGTTCGCCGTGTCCCGTCCTGCATTCCGCCCTCGCCGCCTGCCGTTTCCCGGCTATTTCGGCCCGACGGTGCCGCGGGGCAGGCGGAGCTCGGCGACGAGCCCCGGCGCCGCATCGCCGAGCATCAGCGTCCCCTTGTGCAGGCTCGCGACGGCCTGCACAAGGCTCAAGCCCAGCCCCGATCCCGGCGCCGTCCGGCTGCCTTCGAGCCGCACGAAGCGCTGGGTGACGCGGCCGCGGTCGGCCGCCGGCACCCCCGGCCCGTTGTCGGCGACCGCGATCACCGCCTCCTCGCCTTCGCGCGTGACGGTCAGCGACACCCGCTGCGATCCGTCCGCCGGCCGTCCGTACTTCAGCGCGTTGTCGACGAGATTGGCGACCGCCTGGGCGATGAGGTCGCGGTCGCCGGCCACCACCACCGCCTCCGGCACCGCCACCGTCAGCGTCGCCTCCTGTTCCTCGGCGACCGGCTCGTAGAGTTCGGCGACCTCGCGGGCGATCTCGGCCACGTCGACCGGCTGCGCGCGCACCCCCGCCGAGCCAGCCTCGACACGGGCGATGCGCAACAGCGCCTCGAACGTGCGGATGAGCCCGTCGCAATCCTCGAGCGTCGCCGCCAGCGCCTCGCGCGACGCCTCGCCGACGGCCGGGTCGCCCAGCGCCTGCTCGACGCGCATGCGCATGCGCGTCAGCGGCGTCTTCAGGTCGTGGGCGATGTTGTCGGAAACCTCCTTCAGCCCATGCATCAGTTGCTCGATGCGGTCGAGCATGGCGTTGAGGCTTTCGGCGAGGCGGTCGAACTCGTCGCCGGAGCCGTCGACCTTCAGCCGCCCGCCGAGGTCACCGCCCATGATCTGCTTGGAGGTGACACTCACCGCGTCGATGCGCTTCAGCACGCGCCGGCTGACGAACAGCCAGGTGACGAGGCCGAGCAGCAGCACCGCCCCGATCGACAGCTGCACCGCCCGCCAGACGACGTCGCGGAACTGCTCGCGCTCGGTGAGGTCGCGCCCGACCAGCAGGCGAAAGCCGCCCGGCAGCACGAACACCCGCACCAGCGCCTTGTGGCTGGCGGCGGCCGGCTGGTCGTCGCCGATGTCGGTGGCGAGCCGGCGATAGGGCACCGGCCGGGCGATGCCGTCGGCCGCATCGAGCACCGCCGACGGCAAGTCGGAGACGTTGCCCGCGATGGTGTTGCCAGAGAAGTCGGTGAGGAGATAGAGGCTCGCACCCGGCATGTTGCTGCGCGCCTCCACCACCTTCAGGAGCCGGCTGACGCCGCCGGTGCGGTACTGCTCGGCGAGCCCCTGGATCTCGGCGTCGATGGTGCCCTGCAGCTGCCGCGACAACAGATCGTTGGTCGCGTCGGCGATCGACACGATCAAGAACACCGACAGCGCCGCGAACACCGAGAGGTAGATCAGTGACAGCTTGAACGCCGTCGTGCGGACGAAGCGCCCAAGCCCCCTCACGGCTGCCCCCTCACGGCTGCCCCGCGTCACCGCGTCACCATCGCCGCCCCCTCACGCCGGCCGTGGCTGGCCGGCGCGGATCATATAGCCGGCACCGCGCACGGTGTGCAGCAGCGGCGGGTCGAAGCCCTTGTCGATCTTCGAGCGCAGCCGCGAGATGTGCACGTCGATGACGTTCGTCTGCGGGTCGAAATGATAGTCCCAGACGTTCTCCAGCAGCATCGTCCGCGTCACCACCTGGCCGGCGTTCTTCATCAGATATTCGAGCAGGCGGAACTCGCGCGGCTGCAGCGGGACGTCCTTGCCCGCGCGCGTCACGGAATGAGAGAGCCGGTCGAGCTCGAGGTCGCCGACCCGGTAGAGCGTCTCGACGTCGCTCGGCCGCCGCCGCCGCGCCAAGGCCTCGACGCGGGCGAGCAGTTCGGCAAAGGCATAGGGCTTGGCGAGATAGTCGTCGCCGCCGGCGCGCAGGCCCGTGACGCGGTCGTCGACCTGGCCGAGCGCCGAGAGGATCAGCACCGGCGTCTGGTCGTCGCGCTTGCGCATGCCCTCGACGATCGACAGCCCGTCGCGGCGCGGCAACATGCGGTCGATGACGACGACGTCATAGCCGCCGGCCTCCACCGCCGCGGCGCCATCGTCGCCGTCGGCGGCGTGCTCGGCAACGTGGCCGGCCTCCTTGAGGCCCCGCAACATGTAGGCCGCCGCCTCGCGGTCGTCCTCGATCAACAGAATCCGCATGTCCGAACCATGCCCGGCCTCGGGCTCGCCGCCAAGCGCGACGTTGCAGGCCGCTGCGGTGGCGAGGGAGAGAGCCGCGAAGGCTCCGGCCGGACGCGTCACGGCGGAGCGGGTCGCGGCGCCATGGTCGAGGGACCGAAGGCAACCGGACGGTTCCGCCGGCGTCCTGCGGGGGCGGAGGAACTGCGGGAGGGGGAAGGAGGGCATGGCGCGACGCGCCTCGGCTTGTGGCCCGCCTTAAGAGGACGGGGCGGCAGGTGGAAATCCACCTGCCGCCCCTCGGCGTCGGATCGGCGGGGGCGACGGGAGCCTCACCGACACCTTTCCAGAGGGGCGCCGAACGGCGCCCCGATCTCGTCTCATGCGGCGCCGCGAACGGCGCCGCGATCTCGTCAGGCCGATTTCGTCAGGCCTTGTCGATCGGCAGCGCGATGTAGCGCGTGTTCTCGCCGGACCGGACCTGGAAGAGTACGGCCTTGCGGCCCTCTTCCTTCGCCGCCGCGATGCCGGCGGTGACGTCGGCCATCTTGCCGACCGGCTGGCCGCCGACGGCGACGATGATGTCGCCGACCTGCACGCCGCGCTCCGCCGCCGGACCCTGCGGGTCGACCTCGACCACCGCGAGCCCCTTGTCCTCGAGCCCGACCGAGGCGGCCGGCGCGACCGAAAGGCCGAGCTGCGCGAGATCCGAGGCATCCTTGCCGGTCGTGGCATCTGCCCGCTTGCCGTCCGTCGGCAGCGTGCCGAGCTTGACGGTGATCTCCTGCTGCTTCCCGTCGCGCCACACCGTGATCTTCACGTCGGTGTCCGGCGCGTAGCCGGCGATGCGGCGGGCGAGATCACGCGGATCGTCCACGGCGTTGCCGTCGACCGCGGTGATGGTGTCGCCGGACTTGATGCCCGCTGCCACCGCCGGACCGTCGGCCTGCGGCTCGGTGACGAGCGCGCCCTTGGCCTCCTTCAGGCCGAGGCTGTCGGCGATGTCCGTGTTGACGCCCTGGATCTGCACGCCGAGCCAGCCGCGGGTGACGTTGCCGTCGTCCTTCAGGTCCGCGACGATCTGCTCGACGGTCGCCGCCGGAATGGCGAAGCCGATGCCGACCGAGCCGCCCGACGGCGAGTAGATCGCCGTGTTGACGCCGACCACCTCGCCGCTGAGGTTGAAGGTCGGGCCACCCGAGTTGCCCTTGTTGATCGGCGCGTCGATCTGCAGGAAGTCGTCATAGGGGCCGGCGCCGATGTCGCGACCGCGGGCCGAGATGATGCCGGCCGTCACCGAACCGCCGAGGCCGAACGGGTTGCCGACGGCCACCACCCATTCGCCGACGCGAATGTCGCCGTCATCGAACGCGACGTAGGGGAAGTCACGGTCCGCATCGACTTTCAGCAGCGCGACATCGGTCTTCTCGTCGACGCCGATCACCTTGGCGTCGTATTCGCTGCCGTCGTCCATCGTCACCTTCACTTCGGTGGCGCCGTCGACGACGTGGTTGTTGGTGACGACGTAGCCGTCACCGGAGATGAAGAAGCCGGAGCCCTGGCCGGTGACGAAGCCGCGCTGGCCGCGGTTCGGCAGGCCCGGTGTGCCCTGGCCCTGGCCGCGCTCGGAGCGCGGTCCGAACTCACGGAACCACTCGAACGGCCCGCCGCGCGGGGCGCCGTCGAAGCCGGACGTCTGCGGGCGCGCCTCGGCCTTGACACGGATCGACACGACGGCCGGCTCGACCGCCTCGACCACGTCGGCGAAGCTCGGCATCTGCGCCGCGTTGCCCGGCACCTTCACGGCCTCGGCCATCGCCGGGGTCGCCGGCAGCAGGAACGCTTCACCGGCAACCAGGCCGGCGACGCCGAGCGACAGCGCGCCGGCGAGCAGGGCGGTGCGCCGACGGCGGACGGGGCCGGTGCGGGTGGAGCCGATGTGCGACGACTGGTTCATGCGGAAATCCTCGAAGGAACGTGCTGTCCTGCAGACGACTCGACGCCGTCTTCGAGGTCTTTTCTGACGCCCGCCGCCTTACGGCCCGCTGTCCGAGGGATGAAATATTCGTAAGGTTCGCCGGCGTGACCGAGATCGCGCGCCGTCAGCGGCTCGGGGCGTCCGGCGCGTCTGCCCCGCCGCCGCGCAGCCGCACGAGTTCCGCCTCTTCCGCGACCGACAGCGGCGCCGGCTCCGAACGGCGGCGGCTGCGGCCGAAGGCACCCCAGACGATCAAGCCGCCGGCGATCAGCACCGCCGGCGCGGCGAGCCACAGGAGCAGGTTGTGGCCCGAGAAGCTCGGCTTGAGCAGCACGAACTCGCCATAGCGGTCGACCAGGAAGGTCATCACCTGGCTGTCGCTGTCGCCCGCCACCAGCCGCTCCCGCACGAGCAGCCGCAAGTCGCGGGCGAGCGGCGCGTCGGAATCGTCGATCGACTGGTTCTGGCAGACCATGCAGCGCAGCTCCGCCGACAGCGCCCGCGCCCGCTGCTCGAGCGCCGCATCCGGCAGGATCTCGTCGGGCTGCACGGCGTGGGCGGGGGCGGCCAACGAGGCGAAAGCGACCACGACGCCCGCCAAGAATGCAATGCGAACCCTCCCCCCTCGCGGGGGAGGGCAGGGAGGGGGGGCGCCGCGACTACGTGCCGAGGAACCGGGCACTTCAGCAGCCGCGCCATCGCCCTGATCGCGTGCGCCGCGTTTGCCGCTCGCCTCTTCCCGACCCTCCCCCGCGAGGGGGGTGGGTTTCGTGCGTCCGATCGGGGGCACACGCGACACGCGGAGGCTGGTCTTCACCTCCATCACGTCGACACCACCTCCGCCTGCCGCGCCGGGCGTGGCGCACCGACGCGCAGGCGCCGGTCGGCGAGCGAAAAGGCGCCGCCGAGCGCCATCACCACGCAGCCGATCCAGATCAGCGTCACCATCGGCTTGTATTGCACCCGCACCACCGTGCGGCCGTCCGGTCCCGGATCACCAAGGCTCACATAGAGCTGCGAGACGCCGCGCGTCAGGATCGCCGCCTCGGTCGTCGGCATCTGCCGGGCCGGATAGAAGCGCTTTGTCGGCAGCATCTCGGCGACCGTCTCGCCGTCACGCGTCACCGCGAAGCGCGCCACCTCCTCGCGGAAATTGGGCCCCTGGCGCGGCGCCGCCCCCTCGAAGGTCAGGCCATAGCCGGCGATCTCGATGCGCTCGCCCGGCACGACGCTGGTGATGTGCTCTTGGTCGAAGCCGCTCACCCCGGCGATGCCGAGCACCGTCAGCCCCATGCCGAGATGGCCGAACGCGGTGCCGAAAGCCGCGCGTGGCAACCCGAAGAAGCGTCGCAGGAAATTGCCGATGCCGCCGCCGCCGCGTGCCGCCCGCATCACCGGCTCGGTCAGTGCGCCGACCACCAGCCAGAAGGCGAGCCCGACCGCGAGGGCTGCGAGGATACCGGTGGCGCCGCTCAGCCACAGCGTCACCGCCGTTGCCGCCAGCGCGGCCAGCGCGGCGGCGGCGAGCCGCTCGGCGACGCCGGCGAGGTCGGCCCGCTTCCAGGCGAGCATCGGGCCGAACGGCATGGCGATCAGCGCCGGGATCATCAGCGGCACGAAGGTGAGGTTGAAGAACGGCGGGCCGACCGAGATCTTCTCCCCGGTCACCGATTCCAGCGCGAGCGGATAGAGGGTGCCGACGAAGACGGTCGCACAGGACGCCGTCAGGAAGACGTTGTTCAGGACCAGCGCCCCCTCGCGGCTGATCGGTGCGAAGATGCCGCCCGGCTTCAGCAGCGGCGCCCGCCAGGCATAGAGCGCCAGCGAGCCGCCGACGAAGAACATCAGGATGGCGAGGATGAAGACGCCACGCGTCGGGTCGGTGGCGAAGGCGTGCACCGAGGTGAGCACGCCCGAGCGCACCAGGAAGGTGCCGAGCAGCGACAGCGAGAAGGCGAGGATGGCGAGCAGCACCGTCCAGATCTTCAGGGCGTCGCGCTTCTCCATGACGATTGCCGAATGGAGCAGCGCGGTGGCCACCAGCCACGGCATGAAGGAGGCGTTCTCGACCGGGTCCCAGAACCACCAGCCGCCCCAGCCGAGCTCGTAATAGGCCCAGTAGGAGCCCATCGCGATGCCGAGCGTCAGGAAGATCCACGCCGCCAGCGTCCACGGCCGCACCCAGCGCGCCCAGGCGGCGTCGATGCGGCCCTCGATCAGCGCAGCGACGGCGAAGGAGAACGAGATCGAGACGCCGACATAGCCGACATAGAGCAGCGGCGGATGGATCGCGAGGCCGATGTCCTGCAGCATCGGATTGAGGTCTTGGCCCTCGAAGGGCGCCGGGATCAAGCGGGTGAACGGGTTCGACGTCATCAGGATGAACAGCAGGAACGCCGCCGTCACCCAGCCCTGCACCGCCAGCACGGTGGCCCTCAGCGTCTGCGGCAGCCGGCCGCCGAAGATCGCCACCATCGCGGAGAACAGCACCAGGATCAGCACCCACAGGAGCATCGAGCCCTCGTGGTTGCCCCAGACGCCGCTCACCTTGAAGATCATCGGCTTCGCCGAATGCGAATTCTGCCAGACGTTCAGGAGCGAGAAGTCCGACCGCACATAGGCGACCGTCAGCGCCGCGAACGACAGCGCCACCAGGCCGAGGGAGACGAGCGACACCGGTTCGGCGACCGCCATCAGGCGGCGATCGCCGATGCGGGCGCCCCACAGCGGCAGCACCGACTGGATCAGCGCCAGCCCGAAGGCCAGCACCAGCGCATAGTGGCCGATCTCGGTGATCATCATCGCCGCAAGACCCCTTCAGTGCCTCACTGGCCGGCCGCGCCGGGCTCGCCCGCTGGCTCGCCGTCCTGCCAGTGGCCTTGCGCCTTCAGCGCGTCGGCGACCTCTTTCGGCATGTAGTTCTCGTCGTGCTTGGCCAGCACGGTGTCGGCGACGAACACCCCGTCGGGCCCGAGGCGACCCTCGGTGACGATGCCCTGCCCCTCCCGGAACAGGTCCGGTAGGATGCCGACATAGGCCACCGTGATGGTGCTCGCCGTGTCGGTGACGGCGAAGCGCACCTCGGCCTCGCCGTTGCGCTCGACGCTGCCCTCGGCGACGAGCCCGCCCATGCGCACCCGGTCGCCGAGAGGAACCTGCCGCTCGGCGAGTTCCGTCGGTGTCCGGAAGAAGACGATCTGGTCGTCCAGGGCCGACAGCACCAGGCCGGTCGCCGACATCAGCACGGCACCCGCCACGCCGATCAGGACAAGTCTTCTCTGCTTGCGTGTCATCCGCTCACCCCGATGATCGCCGCCCGCCCCGCCGTGCCGTCTGAGGCCCAAAACACGTCTGTCCTCCCGCCGGCCCTGCCGGCCGTGTCATGCGATCGCGCCGGCAGCACCGGCGGTGTCATTCGAGCCCGCCCGCCTCGCCAGCGGTGTCGTGCTAGCCCGCCGGCTCTGCCAGCAGCGTTCTGCAGGCCCGCCGGCCTTGCCGGCGGTCTCATTCGATCAGGCCGAGCCCGGCAGCCTCCGCGTCGAGGCGCTGCGCGTCCGCCGCATCCGGATGGGCGACCTTGGCGGCGGCGAGCGCGGTGCGCGCCTCCTCCGTGCGCCCCAGTACAACATAGGATCGCACCAGCCGAAGCCAATCGTCGACCGTTCCGCCGTCGCTCGCAAGCCGTGCCGACAGCCCTTCGACCATGCCGGCGATCATCGCGGCCCGCTGCTCGGGGCTCATCTGCGCCGCCGCCTCGACGTCGTCGGCACCCGGACCCGGCGCAGCCTCGGGCTGAGCCGCCGGCGCTGCCGCACCCGGCGCCGGCGCGCTCGTGCCGGTCAGCGCGGCGAGCTGAGCGCGGGCGACTGGCAGCCAGGCCTCGTTGCCGCTGGCGCTGTCGATGATCGCCCGCCACGCCGCCTCGGCGTCCGTCAGGCGACCGTCCTGGCCGAGGGCGAGCGCGAGGAAGAAGCGCGGGCGGATCGCGCCGGCATCGAGGAGGCTGGCGCGCTCGAAGGCGGCGCGGGCGTCGGCGGTGACGACGCCGCCGGCTTCGCCGGTCAGCGCCTCGCCGAGACCGGCCTCGAAGTCCGCCGTCGCGCCGTTCGTCCGGATGGCGTTCGAGAACGCGGCGGCGGCGTCGCCGTAGCGGCCGGCCCGCAGGTAGATCGGTGCGAGCACCGCCCAGCCCTGGCCGTCGTCGGGGTTCTGCGCGAGATGGCTCTCGACCCGCGCCACCAGCGCTTCGAGGTTCTGGCCATCGACCGGCTCGGACTGCCGGCTCGCCAGCGGCAGGTCCGGCAAGGTCGGCGCGCCGAAGCCGCCATAGAATGTCACCGACAGCAGCGGCAGGCCGATGATCGCCACGCCCGCGGCGACGATCAGGCGCCAGCGCCGTGGCGGGGCGGTGAGTTGCGGTTGGTGCGCGGCACGGATCAACCGCCGGCCGATCTCGGCGCGCGCCGCCTCGGCTTCGCGCGCACCGACGGCGCCGCGCGCGAGATCGCGCTCCAGTTCCGCGAGCTGGTCGGCATAAATCGCCTCATCCGGCGCCGGCGCAGGGCCATCGGCGCCCGCGCGCGGCGCCGCCGTCCGCGCCAGCGGAACGAGCACAGCGAGCGCTGCGAGGGCAGTCAAAACGGCAAAAACAGCCCAGACCATCGGCTTCGCGAGGCGCTCCATCCCGGCGGCGACATTGCGGCCTATGTGGCCGCGTCTTGCTCGCCTGGAACGATGACAGGTTGTCACGCGTCCGTCGCGGGGGTTCGATCACTTTCGGCAAACATCGCCCGGGATGATCCGCAGGCACGATCCAGCAGGCACGGTCCAAAGAGCATGGCCGAACGAGCACGGTCCAGCCGATGCGATCTGATGGCGGCGCTGGGCTGCGCCGTCCGATCCGGTCAACCGCCGGAAGGTCGCCCCGGCAGATCGCATGTCAGAAACGGTCGCGTCTCGAGCGACCGAATGCCTAGAAGCCTCGCGTCCCGGGCGATCACCAGACCTGAGCCGTTGCGCGAACCATCGCGTCTCAGGCGATCGCCTGCCAGGAGCCGTCGGTGCGCCGGCAGGCGGCACCGCGCCGGACTTCGCGGCCCGCCGTCGTCTCGACGGTGTGCGAGAAGTCGCGGCACTCGAGGTTGTTGACCACATAGACTGGCCCCGGCACGATCTCGCCGCGGTTGCCGGTCCCCGGGTTCGTCCAGGTGACCGACGTGCCGGCGCGCGATTGGTCGAGGGCGCGCGTCTGCGCCTTGTAGGCGGCGGCGAGATCACCCGGGCCGAGCCCGCCGCCGAAGCCGGCGCCGAGCAGCGCCTCGATCTTCTCCGAGGCGATCGATTCGCCGCTGTCGGCGGGCGCCGCCAGGCCGGTGGCCGAGAGCGGCAGGCCGAGTGAGACGCCATCGCTGGCCGCGCAACCTGCGAGCGCAAAAACGGCGCCGGCGGCGACCATCCGTCGCAGCGCCCGCTGTCCGTCCACCACCGCCGTCCCGTACGCCTTCACCGGCATCGTCGCACCCGCCCGCGGGCCAAGACACGGCCCACGCTCCTTCCATAAATAGGTCTGTTCGCGCTCCGTTTCCAGCGGCCTTTTGCACTGCGGCAGAATCACCGCTCAAAGGATCGGCAGCGCTCAAAGGATCGGGAGCGACAGCACCGCGCGCAGGCCGCCGGCCGGGGCCGCCTCGAGTTCGAGCCGTCCGCCATAGAGCCCGGCGAGGTCGGTGACGATGGCGAGGCCGAGGCCCGAGCCCGGCACACTCTCGTCGAGCCGCCGGCCGCGCTCGAGCGCCGCCTGGCGGGCGGCCGGGTCGAGACCGGGGCCGTCGTCGTCGACGATCACCCGCGCCATCCGCCGGTCGCCACCAGCGGTTCCGCCCGCCTCGACTCGCAGCTCGACGCGGGCCACCGCCCACTTGCAGGCGTTGTCGAGGAGGTTGCCGAGCATCTCCTCGAGGTCCTGCCGCTCGCCGCGGAAACGCAGGCCGGGCGGTACGCTCACCTCGACGCTCAGCCCGCGCGCCTCGTGGATGCGCCGCATCGCCCGCGCCAGACCCTCGGTCGCCGGGGCGATCTCGGTGACGACGCCGATCATCCGCCGCTGCGCCGCCATCCGGGCACGGTCGAGATGGTGGTTCACCTGCGCCTGCATCAGCAGCGCCTGTTCCTCGACCTTGGCTGCGAGCGGCCCGTCGCCGGCGCGCGCTTCGTTCAGCACCACCGACAGCGGCGTCTTCAGCGCGTGCGCGAGGTTGCCGACGTGGGTGCGGGCGCGGTCGACGACCTCGCGGTTGGAATCGATCAGCGCATTGAGCTCGGTGGCGAGTGGCGCGATCTCGCTCGGGAACGCCCCCTCGAGCCGCTGCGTGTCGCCGACGCGGATAGCGTGCAGCGCCGCCCGCATCCGTTCGAGCGGCTTCAGGCCGACGCGCACCTGCAAGAGCGTCGCCAGCACCAGCCCGAGCCCGAACACTGACAGCGTCGCCGCCACCCGCGTGCCGAAGGTCGCCACCTCCTGGCCGATCTCGGTGGCGTTGCCGGCCACAGCGACGAGATAGCGGCCGCCGTCGGCGAGCGAGATGACGCGCTCGAGATAGCGCAGGTCCTCGCCGTCCGGCCCGGCGATGGCGCCGCGCGCCGGCGTGCCGTCGAGGCTCGGCTCGCCGTCCGGCAGCGCCAAAACGTCGCCGGCGAGCGAGGCCGAGCTCATCTCGACGACGCCGGCGGGAAAGCTGCGCACGGTCCAGTACCAGCCCGACAGCGGCAGCCCGAAGCGCGGCTCGCCGAGGTTGCCCGGCTCGCGCAGCACCACGTCGTCGTCGCCCTCGCCGACCATCTGGGCGATCAGCGTCTTCAGGAACACGTCGAGGCGCTCGTCGAAGCCGCGCTCCACCGATTGCCGGTAGAGCGCCACCAGGATAACGCCGGCGGCGGCGAGCGAGATGGCGCTCCACAGCATCGCCGACAGCAACAGCC
>JAESGX010000089.1_pt1 | contig 128128 bp, 134 predicted proteins | sample 9269801 | NCBI WGS metagenome assembly JAESGX01 (sample SAMN16773122, study PRJNA677054) | algae metagenome | isolation source: Pleurocapsa minor GSE-CHR-MK-17-07R and co-occurring heterotrophs from wet... | place: USA: Lower Calf Creek Falls, Grand Staircase Escalante National Monument, UT ... | reverse complement strand
ATCATAGGCCACCGCCGCATGGTTCTGCCGCGAGATCGCCATGTCGCCAAAATCCAGCGCAACCGTCTGATCCGAACCCCGCCCAATGTGCGAAACGCCTTGGGCCAGCGGAAACACCGCGCCACGCCCGGCGCCGGACTTGATGATCAGCCAGCCGGTCGGGAACATCACCATGTTGGCCTTGCTGCCGGGCTGGCCTTCTTCTTCCATCCGGCCTTCGTCAAACAGCGGCACGACCGAGGCAGGCTGCGGTTCAAACCCCAGCACACGGGTCTTGGTCCGGGTCGGACGGCGGCGCGGGGCGGCGTCAAGGTCGCGCTGCGGCGGGGCGGCGCTTTCCGGCTCCATGTCCCAGATGTTCACCGCAGGCGTCGGGCCGTCCTTGGCCACAACTGCGCTGGTCGGGGTCTGGGTCAGCACCTCGGGCGAGCTGTCCGAAAGCTTGGGGAAACGGCCTGCAGCCGGACCTTCGCCCGCCGCGACCGAATTGATGGCGGCCTTCGTTGCCTTGATCTGTTCGGTTTCCGAACCCCGGAACGAGCCGCCCATTGGGCGACCTTTGGGTTTTCGACGCAACAGCCAGTCGAAGAATCTCATCCTGTCACACTCCCTGCCCCGCATGGCGCAGGGGCGCTTTCAGAACCAGACCGCCATGCAAGGCCCGGATACTGCTGCGCTGAGGCATCGCCGAAGGCAGCCTGCGCACGCATTTTCCCTGCCATCCGTCCGTAGCCATGCTGTCCGACCCGCATCTCATGCCAAGGAATCAGCCCATGAGCGATATAAAAGCCTGTCCATTCTTAAAAATCTATACAGAGACTTAGGCCAAAAAGTGATCCGATTTCGGTCATTTCACGGTTCGGCCCGTCTTTGAAGGGTCAGGACACCCGATCGACCACGAAATCCGCAAGTTCTGATAGCATATTGCGCAGATCGCTCTCCGGCAGGTTGAGCAGTGCCGCTTTTGCACGCGCCGCCCAGACAATTGCCTCATCCCGAGCTGCCTCGATTGCGCCATGATGCCGCAGAATCGCCAGTGCCTGATCAAGGTCGCCATCGCTCTGGTTGCCCTTTTCGATGACCCGCACCCAGAAGGCCCGCTCTTCGACCGAGGCTTTCGCCACAGCCCGGATCACCGGCAGGGTCACCTTGCGTTCCCGGAAATCGTCGCCGGTATTCTTACCAATAACGGCTGCAGTGCCGCCATAATCCAGTACATCGTCAACAATCTGGAAGGCGATCCCAAGCGCATCACCATAGTCGAACAGCGCCCGGACCTGCGCGTCGGGCGCGCCGGCGATAACTCCGCCGACCTCGGTCGCAGCTGAAAACAGTGCCGCAGTCTTGCCACGGACCACCTGCAGATAGACCCGCTCATCCGTCGCCAGATCCTGGGCTGCGGTCAGCTGCAAGACCTCACCTTCGGCAATCGTGGCGCTGGCGTTGGCCAGGATATCTAGGACGCGCAGGTTGCCGGTTTCCACCATCAGCTGGAAGCTGCGGCTGAAAAGGTAATCCCCCACCAGAACCGAAGACTTGTTGTCCCACAGCAGGTTGGCCGTTGGCCGCCCCCGGCGGCGCTGGCTTTCGTCCACCACATCGTCATGCAACAGCGTGGCGGTGTGAATGAACTCCACCGTTGCGGCCAGCTTCTGGTGATCGGTCCCGCCATAGCCCAGCATCCGTGCGGCAGCGAGGGTCAGCATCGGCCGCAGCCGCTTGCCGCCAGCCTCAACCAGATGCGCGGTCACCTCGGGGATACGCGGCGCATGTTCCGACGCCATCCGCTCCCGGATCAGCCGGTTCACGGCGGCCATATCCTCAGCCAGCCAGTCGGCCAGCCGGTCCTGTGGCGCCTTCGCCTTTGCGTCTCCTGACCCGTCCATTCCCGCCCCTTGCCCCTGCCGTGCTGGCAGGGTTAACCTCATGCCATGAAGGAACTTCTGCGCACGACCGACCCCACGGTGATCGCCTTCGCCACGCACCTTCTGAACGGCGAGGGTATAGCCACCTTTCCGCTGGACGTCCACATGAGCATCCTTGACGGAAGCCTTGGAATCCTGCCGCAGCGACTGATGGTCGCGGACCGTGACCATTTCCGCGCCACGGCCATCCTGCGGGACAACGACATAGCGATCGCCTGATGTTCGCGGCTGACGCGCTGTCGGATGACCGGTTTCTGGACGGGCGCCTTTGTCTGCTGCAACCCCTGAAAGGCTACCGCGCTGCGACCGATCCGGTGCTTCTGGCGGCGGCCTGCCCGGCCGAGGCGGGTGACAGCGTGCTTGACCTTGGCTGCGGGGCGGGGGCGGCGGTCCTTTGCCTTGGCCGCCGCGTGCCCGGCCTGCATCTGGCGGGGCTAGAGCTTCAGGCCGATTACGCCGACCTTGCCCGCCAGAACGCCGCCCGAAATGACATCACGCTTGAGGTGCATGAGGGGGATCTTTCCCGCATGCCTGCAGCGCTTCGCCGGGATTTTGATCATGTGATCGCCAACCCACCCTATTATCCGCCGCAAGGTAGCCCTTCGCCGATCGCAGGCCGGGCGCGGGCACTGCAGGTGGAAACTCCTTTGGCCGATTGGGTGGCCGCTGCCAGTCGCCGCTTGCGGCCCGGCGGCTGGTTGACGCTGATCTGCGGGGCGGATGGCTTGCCTGAGGTTCTGGCAGCAATGGGCAGCAAGCTTGGCTCAGCCGCTGTTCTGCCCTTGGCCGCCCGGCAGGGCCGCCCCGCCCTGCGCATCATCCTGCAGGCGCGCAAGGGCGGACGTGCGGCTTTCCGCCTGCTGGCCCCCCTGATCCTGCATCAGGGCGACAGCCATGATGGCGACCGCGAAAGCCATACGTCTGAGGCGCAGGCGATCCTGCGCCATGGCGCTGACGTTGTGGCGCGTTTTCGCTGAATTTGTCAGATCAAGTTGTCACAGGTCTGTAACAAGGGATGACACGACTCGGCTTTCGTGGTGCACTCAAGGTGTAGGCAACCAAGGAGGACGACCATGACGATCGCATCGCATCTGGTGGAACTGCGCCGGAAGCACGACACCCTCTCTGAAATGGTGGAACAAGCCCAGCGCAGCCCGGCAACGGATGCCTTGAAGATTGCCGAATTGAAGAAGCAGAAACTCCGCCTGAAGGAAGAAATTTCGCGTCTCAGCCAGCATTAGCCTGGCTCACGCTTTGGCGCTGGCCCTTGCGGCCAGTGCCGCACCCCCCGCGATCAGCACCGCCGCTAGCGCGATTGCCCAGCTTGGGCTGGTGATTCCGGCCGCGACCAATGCCAGCGTGGACAGCAGCGGCGCCGCATAGGACGCGACGCCCAGAAGCTGGATATCGCCGCGCTTCATCCCAATATCCCAGGTGAAGAAGGCCGCCCCCACCGGCCCGATGCCCAGCGCCAGCACCGCGCCCCAGCCAAGCGCCCCCACCGGCCAGACCGTGTCTTCCAAAGCCAGGTGCGCCAGCGCCGACAACAGCGCCGTGGCAAGGCAAAAGACCGTGACGCTTTCCGTCGGCACATCGCCCAGCCGGCGCGACAGGACAGAATACCCCGCCCAGGTCAGCGCACAAAGGAAGGCCAGGCCCAGGCCCAGCGCCGACCCCTCACCCCCGCCGCGGCCAAGAACGATCACCGCCGCCCCGGCAAAGGCGACCAGCGCGCCAATCACATGCGGCGCACGCAACCGCTCACCCGGCAGAAGGCCCGACAAAAGCACGATGAAAAGCGGCCAGAGGTAGGCAATCAAACCCGTTTCCGCGCTTGGGGAAAGCCGGAATGCATTGAAATACAGCAGGTGGTAACCAAAAAGCCCAAGCGTCCCGAATGCGTAGACCTTCCAGCTGACGGCCCGCAGCACGCCAAATCCGCGCCGCGCGGTCCAGACCAGCCCGATCAGCCCGCCGATCCCGAAGCACAATGCATTCAACAGCAAAGGCGGCACCGGCGCGCTGCCAATCGTGAACAGCGCCAGCAACGACCACATCAGAACCGCCGTAAAGCCGATGGCGGTCGCCTTGGACTGAGTTATCACTTGCGCGTCTTCCGTGGGCCCTGTCCGACACGCTCTGCCAGCAATCGACTTGCAAGATCAAGCCTTTGACGATGCTCAGCGTGCAAATAACCACGCGCGAACGCCCGCTGATACAGCAACATATGCAGCGGCCTTGCGTTCATTTCGGTGATGACCGGACCCCGTTCCGTCAAGACAACGTCCCAACCAATCAGCGCGTGCCCGGGAAACAGCCGATGCGCGGTCAAGCACATGTCTACCATCTTCGGCCACCATGGTAGCGTGAACCCCAATAGCGGCATGTCAGGGGTGACCAGACTGTGCGTCAAGGTCTTGCCCTCAAGCATGAAGCCTTGCTGCACCCGTTGAATTGTACCCGCCGCATCCAAAGCGCAGAACACGTTCGGACGCTTGAAGATCGTGGCATCCACCCAAGTCCCGATAGCCGGGTGCCGCCAGGCCCCATACATCAGCTGCGGCCCGCCTTCCTCCCAAAGACTGGTCACGCGAATCGACCCGACTCCCGGCCCGATCATTGCTTCAATCTCGGGTGGCTGACGCAGCTGTTCCTGGATCAGCCAGCCGCGGGGAAATGTCGTGGCCACGGCCTCGGCCAGCGCGTGGGCTGGCACCACACGGTCACCAATATCGACCCCACCAGCCGCCGCACGCAGCGGGATCGAACCCAAGGCACGCGCGCCAATGTTCGGCTTGCCAAAGGCGGGCAGGTTTCCCGGGTCGGACAGCCAGCGCACCAGTTCCTCCGGGGTGGTCAGCGTGTCTTTGCCCAGCGCGGTAAAGGCGCCATAGGCCGCTTTCAGCTTCGGCACCGGCACACCGTTGGCTTCCAGCACCAACGAAGCCAGGTACTTGTCATCCATCAGCGCCGACTGGTTCATCGGCCCTTCGGCAATCAACCCTTCAGGAAGGCGCTGGCTGATTTTCTTGCCCACCACAGCAGCGCGATTTTCGGGCTCGCCGATCCAACCGCCCAGCTCGAAATACTCGCGTACGCTCAACTGGCGCGGACCGAAGACTGCGCGCGTCATGTCCAGCACGATTGACGCTGGCGACTGGCCGGTCACGTCGGCCACGCGGGTGACGGCGGCAAGCGCGTCCATGGGCGGTGCGTGGATTTCGGTCTGCAGAATCGGGCGGTCGGTCAAATCCGCACCCCTTTGATCGGCAGCTTCACCCCATTCACCGCCAGGGCCTCACGGTATTTCGCCTTGAACGCCTCATTCAACAGGCCGCGCCCCATGGCTTTTTGCACCAGTCCGGCCAGGGGGTTGGGGTTCAACTCGTTCAGGACCGGGCCCTTGTCGGTCAGGATCACGTCCGACCCCAGCACGCCAAGGTGCGGAAACAGCCGATGCGCGTCCAAGGCCAGCTCCACCGCCTTGGCGAAGTCCGGCAGAGTGGCCCCCGGCAGGGCTGCTCCGGTCACATGGCTGTGCAACAGGTCCTTGCCAATCGGCTCGCTCAACAGTTGCGCGCGACGGATCTGCCCGGTCTCAAGCTCAAGGATCGCCGCCCCATTCGACCCCGACAGCGCGCCATCCACCATCGCCCCCGGCCCTGGCAGCTTTAGCATGACGTAAAGCGGCGCCGGGCCACCCGCAAAGCGCAGGCTCAGCACCCGCAAGGTGCCGACGGTCGGGCCGATCAGGCGCGCAAGCTCGGGGTGGGGCCGCAGCAGGGTCTGGAACACATAGCCCGCCGGATAGTCCCGCGCGATTTCCAGCGCCAGCCGCCGCACTGGAACCCGCGCGCCATCGCCCAGCAGCAGCATGTCGCCGTCCCGGTCCAGAAAACTCGCCGCACCCACGCCCAGTGACGATCCGTCCGGCTTTCCGAACAGCGGAAACCGGTTCTCGGCGCGCAGGAATGCCTCAATCGCGTCAGGCCCCACCAGCACCTCACAGGGCAACTGCGCCGAAGTGGCCCGCGCCACGGCAACCGTCGTGGCACAGGGCAGGCCCATCCCGCGCAGCAGCACCTCGGTCATCAGCTTGCTGTTCATCAGGCCATAGACCGCATGTTCCAGCGGCGGCTGCAGCTTGCCATTCAGACGGCTGACCTCATGCTCGCTGACAAAGGCCGCGCGGTCGGCTTCCGACAGTTCAGGCCGGTACAGCCCCAGCATGAAATAGTCTTCCGAGGTCATCCGCTGCCGGCTGATCCGCCGCCGCACCACATCCACCGCAACGCGAAACGGCGACACGCCCTGCGCCTGCGCGGCCAGCATTACCTGCGCCTGAATGTCGATGGTCTTGGGCTTTGCCATCGCCGTCAGAACCTTGGCAGGGCCAGCGCTGGGCTTCGACGGCATGTCGGTGTCCTGTCAGTCGGGGGTTTCGTGCTGCACTGCGCGACCAACTAACAAGGAACGACGGGGCCTGCCAAGCCAGGCAGACCCCCTTCTTACGGACGGATCAGACGAAGAACTGGCCGCCATTCGCGGAAATCGTCGATCCGGTGATGAAGCCCGCGTCGTCCGAAGCAAGGAAGGCCACGATCCGCGCGATCTCATCCGGCTCGCCCAGACGGCCGACCGGGATTTGCGGGATGATGCGCTCGGCCAGCACCTTTTCATCAATCGCGCGTACCATTTCGGTGCCGATGTACCCTGGGCAAATCGCGTTCACGGTGATCCCGGCCCGCGCGCCCTCCTGGGCCAGCGCCTTGGTGAACCCAAGGTCCCCGGACTTGGCCGCCGAATAGTTGGCTTGCCCGGCCTGTCCCTTCTGCCCGTTGATGCTGCTGATGTTGATGACCCGGCCAAACTTGCGGTCGCGCATGCCCGACCAGACCGGGTGTGTCATGTTGAACAGACCGGTCAGGTTGGTGTCGATCACCTCTTTCCACTGGCCTGGGGTCATCTTGTGGAACATCGCGTCGCGGGTGATGCCGGCATTGTTGACCAGCACGTCGACCGGGCCCACCTCGGCCTCGACCTTTGCGATCCCGGCGACGCAGGCGTCATACTCGGCGACCGACCATTTGTAGGTCGGGATTCCGGTTTCCTTGGTAAATGCCGCTGCCGCCTCATCATTGCCGGCATAGTTTGCCGCCACCTTGTATCCCGCCGCCTTAAGGGCCACCGAAATCGCGGCCCCGATCCCCCGTGAGCCACCCGTCACCAGTGCTACGCGCGCCATTTACCTTCTCCTCCTCAGGTATGCCTTGGTATGCTTTGAAATAGTGTTACCGAAACGAAATAGGGCGCGCAAGATTATTGCGCGCCCGATGGAAACCCTTTGGTTGAAAAGGCTCAGGCGCGCTCGATGCACATGGCGACACCCATGCCGCCCCCAATGCACAGGGTTGCCAGACCCTTCTTCGCGTCGCGCCGGGCCATTTCATGGATAAGCGTGTTCAGGATTCGGCAGCCCGAGGCGCCGATCGGGTGACCGATGGCAATCGCACCGCCGTTCACGTTCACGATCGCCGGGTCCCAGCCCATGTCCTTGTTCACCGCGCAGGCCTGCGCTGCGAAAGCCTCATTCGCTTCAACAAGATCAAGGTCGCCGACCTTCCAGCCCGCCTTTTGCAGTGCCTTGCGGCTGGCGAAGATTGGGCCGACGCCCATGATCGACGGGTCAAGCCCGGCGGTGGAATAGCTTGCGATCCGCGCCAGAACGGTCAGCCCACGCTTGGCCGCCTCTTCCTCGCTCATCAGCACAACCGCCGCCGCTCCGTCGTTCAGACCCGACGCGTTGCCCGCCGTGACCGAGCCGTCCTTGGTGAAGGCCGGACGCAGTTTCTGCATGCTTTCCAGGGTGGCGCCGTGGCGGATGTATTCATCGCTGTCGACCACGATGTCGCCCTTCCGGGTTTTCACCGTGAAGGCGATGATCTCATCCTTGAACTTGCCGGCCTTCTGCGCGGCTTCGGCCTTGGTCTGGCTGGCCAGCGCGAATTCGTCCTGCATGTCGCGGCTGATCTGCCACTGGTTGGCCACGTTCTCTGCCGTCTGGCCCATGTGATAGCCGTTGAAGGCGTCCCAAAGGCCGTCCTTGATCATGCTGTCGATGAAGTTGAGGTCGCCCATCTTCTGCCCGGCCCGCAGATGCGCGACATGGGGCGAAAGGCTCATGCTTTCCTGCCCGCCCGCAACCACGATCCGCGCGTCGCCCAACTGCACGTGCTGCGCGCCCAGCGCCACCGCGCGCAGGCCCGACCCGCAAACCTGGTTCAGCGACCAGGCGCTCGCCTCTTTCGCAAGGCCCGCCTTGATATGTGCTTGGCGTGCCGGGTTCTGGCCCTGGCCTGCGGTCAGCACCTGGCCAAGAATCGTCTCTTCGACCTCGGCCTTGTCGATGCCGGCCCGTGCCACCACCGCCTCGATCACTGCGGCCCCCAGATCATGCGCCGGAGTGGCCGCGAAGGCCCCGTTGAAGCTGCCCACGGCAGTGCGGCCCGCTGCCACGATTACGACATTGGTCATCTGAAGCTCTCTCCCGTTACGCCCGTGCGTTGAACCTGCGGCCTTGCGGCCCTGCGGCTTGGCCCTTGCCCTAAACGGCCAAGGTCCTTTGCGCAACACTGTTGGCGCAACCATCGAAATGCAACGCAAATCCTAAGCCAGATTGCGCCAGCGCGGGCTGTTCCGGGGGCTACTTCGCCTCAGGCTCCGCCGGGGGGCCACCAAGATTGGGGCGGCCATTGCGGAAGGCACGGAAGTCCGGCGTCACGGTGGGGGCGCCGAAGAGATAGCCCTGCATGCAGCCCACGCCCGCTTCCCGCAGCCAGTTCGCCTCACCGTCGGTTTCGACTTCCTCGGCGACGATATACATCCCCATCTCTTGCGCCACCGCGATTGCGGCCCGCGCCATCACCTGCTGATCGGGCTTCTTGTCCACTTCCCGCACCAGCACGCCGTCAATCTTGGCAATCTCGAACCGCAGCTCGCGCAGCAGGCGCAGCGAGGTCATGCCCGCCCCGAAATCGTCCAGCGCGAAGACGATGCCATGTTCCCGCATCTCGGCCATGAAGGGCTTCAGCACATCCGGCACCTGCAGGGCCGAGGCTTCGTTGATTTCCAGGATCAGGTTATAGCCCAGCCGGGGCAGCTCGCGCAGCGCCTTGCGCAGCACGGCCACCCAAGGGCGGTATCCCACCGACCGCGCCGACATGTTCACCGACACCCGGATCTGCGGATTGCGCTGCATGGCCATCAGGCCCATCTGCAACGCGGCGCAGTCAATCTCACGGCCCAGTTCCTGCTGTTCGACCGCGCCCATGAAATCGCGCGCCGGAATCACCTGATCGCGAAGGTTCAGCAGGCGAATATAGCCTTCGAAGAACCCCACGATCGTCGGGTCCGCCGCATAGACCACCGGCTGGAATGCCAGCCGCATCCGCCGTTCGCGCAAGGCACTGGCCACCAGCGCCAGCGTCTCACGGTCCTGGGCCGAGATGGCGGCATCAAGCGGGCTAACCAAACCCGGGTCGAGATCGAACTTCGACGGCGGTGTCTTGTCCTTCATGAAACTCATTTGCATGCCCCGGACGCTGGATCGTTGACCCGCAACCTAGGCGCGCAACAGTAAATGATCCGCTAAGCTTCTAATTATCCTCAAAATTTTGTCATTTCCCTGCCGCGCGCAGACCACATCCCGCACTGGCCCGCTCGTTTCTTCTTCCCCTTGGCCTTTGCCCGCCCAACCGCCATATAGGTGCGGAACAGCCACCATGAGGGATATCATGCTGAGTCTGGGTGAAAAGCCGCAGCCCCAAGCCGACCTGATCAAGGACACGACCGAGGCCAGCTTCATGGCCGACGTCATCGAAGCCAGCCAGACCGTGCCGGTGATCGTCGATTTCTGGGCCACCTGGTGCGGCCCGTGCAAGACGCTTGGCCCGATGCTTGAGGCTGCGGTCACCGCCGCCGCCGGCAAGGTGCGCATGGTCAAGGTCGACGTCGACAAGAACCAGCGCATCGCCGCACAGCTGCGCATCCAGTCGATTCCCACCGTCTATGCCTTCTGGCAGGGCCAGCCGGTTGATGGCTTCCAAGGCGCCGTGCCTGCCTCGGAACTCAAGGCCTTCGTTGACCGGGTCTCAGCCCTTGGCGGTGACGGCGGCCTCGCCGACGCCCTGCAAGCGGCCGAGGATATGCTGACCGAAGGCGCCGCCGCCGATGCCGCTGAAACCTTCGCCGCCATCCTGGAAGAAGAGCCGGAAAATGCCGCCGCTTACGGTGGCCTTGTCCGCGCGCAGCTGGCCTTGGGTGACCTTGATCAGGCCGAAACCCTGCTGGCCGCTGCCCCCGCCGCCATTGCCAAGGCCAAGGAACTGGACGCCGCCCGCGCGCAGCTGGAACTGGCCCGCCAAGCCGCCAATGCCGGGCCGGAGGCGGAACTGCGCGCCGCCGTTGACGCGAACCCGGCCGACCATCAGGCCCGCTTTGACCTTGCCGCCGCCCTGCTGGCCGCTGGCAACACGGCCGAGGCGGTAGACCAGCTGCTGGAACTTTTCCGCCGTGACCGCGAATGGAACGACGGCGCCGCCAAGTCCCAGCTTTTCACCATCTTCGAAGCGTTGAAGCCGCAAGATCCCATCGTTCTGGCCGGACGGCGCCGCTTGTCGTCGATGATCTTTGTCTGAGATGTTTGCCTGAACCCAACCCCGGGCTACCTGAGTGCCATGATAAACGCGGCCGACCTGCCGGATACCATTCCGGTCTTCCCCCTGCCCGGGGCGCTGATGCTCCCCCGGGCGCGTCTTCCGCTGCACATCTTTGAGCCGCGCTATCTGGCGATGATCGAAGACTGCATGAAGACCAAGCACCGTCTGATCGGCATGATCCAGCCGCGCGAAACACCGGCCTCTGGCAACCGGCCCGCTGAAAAGCGGCTGCAGGCCATCGGATGCGCAGGTCGCCTGACCGGGTTTTCCGAAACCGAGGATGGTCGTTACATGATCACCCTCGCCGGCGCCTCGCGCTTCCGCGTCAAGGAAGAGGTGCAAGGCTTCACCCCCTACCGTCGGTGCTTGGTGGACTGGGCCCCCTTCGCCCGTGACCTTGGCCCGACCGAGGATGACCCCTCTTTCCGTCGCGGCGAATTCATGGCGCTGCTTGGTCGCTACTTCGTGAAGATGGACCTCTCAACCGATTGGGACAGCCTGAAAGAGGCGGAGCCGGAGCTTCTGATCAACTCGCTCTCCATGCTTTGCCCCTTCTCGCCCGAAGACAAGCAGGCCCTCCTGGAAGCCCCAACCCTTGACACACGGCGTGAGACGTTGGTCACCCTCATCGAATTCGCCCTGCGTGGCGGGGCCGATGAAGAGATGATGCAGTGACCGACACGCCCCCAACTGCCTCCCCGCAAACGCCTCCCCAGCAGGTGACTGTCACCGACCGGCGGATGCTGGAAACGCTGGTCTGCCCGGTGACCAATGCCGTCCTGACCTATGATCCCGACCGGCAAGAGCTGATCTCAAAAGCCGCCCACCTGGCCTTCCCCATCCGCGACGGCATCCCCGTCATGCTGGTCAGCGAAGCCCGCGAGCTGGAATGACCCCACCCGCCACAGACCCGCCGCCAGACCTTGTGGTCTTCGACGGCGTCTGTGTCCTGTGCAACGGCTTTGCCCGTTTTGTGCGCCGCCATGACCGCAAGGGGGTTTTCCGCTTTGCCACAGCGCAATCCCCGTCCGGACGCGCAGTCTATGAAAGCGCCGGCCTCTCGCCCGACGCGTTGGACACCGTCCTTGTCCGCCGGCAAGGCCGCGTCTTGCAGAAGTTTGACGCCGTCCTTGCGGTTCTCTCGGCGTTCGGCGGGTTCTGGACAGTGCTGGCCCTTGCACGACTGGTGCCCCGCCGGGTTCGCGACTGGGTGTATGATCGCATCGCCCGCAACCGCTATCGGCTATTCGGCCGGCTGGACCTTTGCCCGCTGCGCTCTGCAGACCTGCGGGCCCGCTTTGTGAATGATGGTGTTGCCTGACCAGCCAACGCCGCCGCGTCCAGACCGCGAGCAGACGGCGCGTTGACGGAAGACCAGCTCACCATCCAAGTGTTAATGAAACCTGAAACCAGATTCCCAAGCCATTGAATTTGTTAGGGCCACACGGGTGTCCCTGCCCGGGACAAGGCCCGGTGACCAGACGATCTGCGCTGGCGGGGGGAAAGAAGAATGGTGCCGCTGAAGGGACTCGAACCCCCGACCCCATCATTACGAATGACGTGCTCTACCAGCTGAGCTACAGCGGCATCCTTCTTCAGCGCGGCTATTAGCACCGCGCCTACCCGCTGTGTAGCCCTAATTTGCGCGCCGGGCGATCTCGTCCAGATCGGGCTGTTCCTCTTCCGGCTCAGGCTCCGGCGCTATTGGGGCGGGGCGGGCTTCCATCAGGGGAAGGAGTTCGGCCAACCCCGCAGGTGCCTCGGCCGATGCCGGTGGCTCGCGCCACGACAGGGTATCAAAGCTGCCGCAGTTGCTGCAGACCGGGGCCCAGGTCGCGTGGATTGCCTGACACTTGTCGCAGCACCACTGCGGCCCGCGGGGGGCGGCAATCGCCTGCGTCACCAGACCCCGCACCACGGCGTCCTCTGCCCCCTCGCCCCGCGCGATGCTGGCCATCAGCGCAAGCCCTCGCTGCGTCGGATGCCGCGTCGCCATATCGCCCAGCGCGCGGCGGGCGGCGGGGAAATCTTCGGCGGCCACCAGAAGCTCCGCCTGCAAAAGCTTCGTCTCATCGCTGTCGGTGCGCAGGCTGGTCAGGGTCTTGAACCGCTTCAGCCGCTCAACCGGAGTTTCCTGCGGCTCGATCTCGGCAAAGGCCGCGGCAAGGTCGGGGTGGGGCATCACCTCCCACGCCTTCTTCAACACCCGGGTCGCGTTCTTGCGGTCGCCCTTGGCCACATACCCCCGCGCGGCCATCGCGGCGGCGGGGATCAGGTCGGGTGACAGGCGGTTTGCCTCAATCGCCGCCTCGCGGGCTTCGATGCTGGCATCCTCGTCGATCACAGTCCTCGCCTGCTGCAGGGCAAGCACGGCATCGCGGCGGCGGTAGACGTCCTTGGGCAGGGTCCCCGCTTTCAGCTTCGCGCCAAGCGTGGCCCGCGCGCCCGACCAGTCGCCCGCGTCCGATTGCAGCCGCAAAAGGATGTCCTGCGTCTCGGCATGCTTGGGGCGCAGCTCAAACGCCTTCTCGGCCAGCTTCAGCGCCAGTTCCCGGTCACCATCTGCCAGCTTTTGCTGCAAAAGGCCCCGCACACCGACAAAGCGCGTGCTGTCGTCTGACAGAAGGGTCTTGTACGCCTCCGTCGCGCGCTTGCGGTCGCCCGACGCCTCGGCTGCCTGAGCCACAAGAAGTGTCGTCAGTTCCGGCTTGCCCAAAAGCCGCTCCGCCGCTTGCGCGCGGGTCAAGGCCAGCCTCGCCTCACCCGAGGCAAGCGCCATCATCGCCTCGGACAGCGCGCGATAGCCTTTCCGTTCGCGGTTGCGGTTGAAATAGCGCGAGATTGCCGTCTCGTCGCCGTTCAGAAACCGAAGCGTCGCGCCCAGAAGCCCCAGCAGTTTCAGCGTCAGCCACACCAGCGCGAAGAGAAGCACCCCCAGCACCACGGCCTGCAGCGGGCCAATGGTAAACTCCCACCCCGCAACGATGATCCGCATTGCCTCGCCCGCCTCGGACAGCCGCGCGGCCAACAAAGCAAGCGCCGCGATGGCGACGACGAAGACGACAACCTTGGTCAGCGACCACAGCATCAAAGGCCCTCCGCCAGCGCGGCATCCACCGCCAACCGCGCCTCGGCCTGCGCGCGCCAGTCGGCAAACGGCGCCTGCACGTCTGGCGCAAGCGTCGCAAGTTCAGCCAGCGCATCAGCCAAGCGCCCTTCACCCAGTGCAAACTCCGCGCGGGACAGGATGGCGTCGGGGGTGTCCCCCTCTCGCGGCTCAAGCGACCGGGCGCCGGTCTGTGCGCCCAGAAAATCGATCAACCGGGTACCCCAGCCCGCCTCGGCGTCAGCCGCCCGCGCCACCTGCAAAGCGGACCGCGCGGCATCGGGAAAGGCGGCTTGCAGGTCCGCCATCGAAGCCACGCCCGCCGCAAACGGGGCCAGCCGCGACTGCAGGCCAGGGTCGGCCACGGCGGCAAGCTCTGCCTCAAACGCCGCGCTCGTTGCGGCGGCTGCGGCCAGAACCTCAAGCGCCCGGGCCTGGGTTGCGGCCTCAGCCGCCGCTGTTGCCGCATCGGCCCGCGCCTGGGCTTCGGCTTCAACCTCGGCCAGACGGGCAAGGGCGGCATCTACCTCGGCCGTATTCGCCCCACCGCTGGGCAAAGCGTCCAGACGCCGCTGAACCTCGGCCAATTGCGCCGCGAGTGCCGTGGTTGAGGTGTCGCCGCCTGGCGGCAGCGCTTCGATCGCCTGCAGCCGCTGGTCCAGATCGGCGAGACCGGAGAGATCTGCCGCCGGAGCCGCCTCAAGCCCCGCCACGCGGTCAGCGAGGGCGCTGATGTCTTGCCGTAGGCTGCTGTCCAGCCCGGCCTGCCCCGTTTCCAGCGCGGCGACGGCCGTATCCAGCCGCTGCGCAAGCGCTGCCACCTCAGCCGTCGGGTCGGGTGCGGTCAGGCCAAGCACGTTGAAATGCGACAGGCCAAACCCGCCAATCGCCGCCAGCGCGCCGCCCAACAGCGGGCCAAGGATGCCCGACCGGGGCGCAGGCTGCGTCACCGGCGGGGGGGCGTTGAGGATCGGCATTTCCTGCACGGAAGGGTCCGGCGTGACCTCAACCACCGCCTCGATGGGCGTCACTTCAGGCCCTGTTGCCGCCTCAGGCGCGGCGTCTTCGGGCGTGTCCTTGCGTCGTGTCATGGGTTCGGCCCTTTCACTTGCGGCCACATCCCACCTAATCACCGGGCACCCCCGGGTTCAAGGCGCTGGGCGCATTTCCAGAAGCACGGCCACCGCGTCCAGCATCGCATCGGCATCGGGCCGCCGGGCGATGACAACTGTCCCCGCCAGGCCGGCCACCGCATCCGCCACGGCCTCGCTCATCGCAACAAAGTGCAGGTCTGCCCGCAAATCATCCGGCAGCGCCTGCCGGAACAATGCGCCCGTCCGGGGGGAGAAAAGCGGCACGATCACCGGCCCATTTTCCGCCAGAACCGCCCGTGCCTCACTGGTCAGGGGTTGGGGGTCCTGCCGATAGACGACGGCAGAAAACGTCTCTAATCCGGCGGAATTCAGCATATCTGCCACATCGCCACGCACCTCTTCGCCCCGGAGATGCAGAAGGCGGCCAGTGGGCGGGTCGGCCAGAATGGCTGCCACCAGCGCCGCCGCATCGCCATCCGCCGACAGCGCCTGAAACCCCGCCGCCCGTGCCCGCGCCGCTGTCTGCGCGCCCACGCACCAGGCGCGCTTGGGCAGGTCCAGTGATCTGCCCGCCTCAACCCCGGTGGCCGAGGTGAAGATGACAGCCGCAAAGGGGCCTGTCGGCAGCGCGGGCGCCAGGAAGACCGGCGCCATCAGGGGCGCAAGGACTGGGCGCAGCCTGTCGCCGAACCGTGCCTGCAACGCCGCCGCAAAGGTTTGCGACTGCGCTTGTGGCCGGGTCAACAGGACCGGGATCGGTGGGCCTAGGGTGGCCGGGCCTGGGGTGGATTGTCTCGCCATGCCCTAGGTGTTACCTGCCGGGCATCCTTCACGCAACGGCGGCTATGGACCGGACCCTGACCCTTCTTGGCATCGAAAGCAGCTGCGACGATACCGCAGCGGCGGTCGTGCGCCTGTCGCCGGGCCAAGCGCCGCAGATCCTGTCCTCAACCGTGCTGGGCCAAACTGCGCTGCATGCGGCCTTCGGCGGCGTCGTCCCGGAAATCGCCGCCCGCGCCCATGCAGAACGGCTGGACGGCGTGGTCGAAGATGCACTGGCCACAGCTGGCGTGACGCTGGATGCGCTTGACGGGATCGCGGTGACGGCTGGCCCGGGGCTGATCGGCGGGGTCCTTTCTGGCGTCATGCTCGCGCGCGGGCTGGCGGCGTCGCGCGGCCTGCCGCTGATGCCGGTCAACCACCTTGCTGGCCACGCGCTGACGCCCCGGCTGACCGACGGGATCGCCTTTCCCTACCTGATGCTCCTCGTCTCCGGCGGTCACTGCCAGTTTCTGCTGGTCGAAGGCGTGGACCGCTTCCGCCGCCTTGGCGGCACCATCGACGACGCCCCGGGTGAGGCGTTCGACAAGACCGCCAAACTTCTGGGCCTACCCCAGCCCGGCGGCCCGGCGGTTGAGGCTGAGGCGTCGCTGGGAAACCCGAAGCGCTTTGCCTTCCCCCGTCCGCTTCTCGACCGTGACGGCTGCGACATGTCCTTCTCTGGCCTGAAGACCGCGCTTTTGCGGGCGCGGGATACCCTGATCGCCGCGCAAGGCGGAATCACGATGCAAGACCGCCGCGACCTTTGCGCCGGGTTTCAGGCGGCCGTGGCCGAGGTTCTGGCCGTGAAAACCTCCCGCGCGCTGGCGCTGTCCGGTGAGGTCACCGCTCTTGCCGTCGCTGGTGGCGTCGCCGCAAACACTGCCATTCGGGCCATGTTAGAGACTGTTTCAGCTCGGGCGGGTGTTCCCTTCCTTGCCCCACCCCTACGCCTGTGCACCGACAACGCCGCGATGATCGCCTGGGCGGGGATTGAACGGATGCGGGCTGGCATTCCCCCCTCAACCGACTTCGTCGCCCGGCCCCGTTGGCCGCTAGACGACACTGCGCCCGCGCAGCTTGGGTCGGGCAAGAAGGGGGCCAAGGCATGATCGGCATCGTCGGCGCCGGGGCCTTCGGCACAGCGTTGGCGGTAGCGCTGGCCAAGGGCGGGCGGGAGGTCCGGCTTTGGGCGCGCGACCCGGTTCAGGTTCAGGCGATGCAGTCGACCCGCCAGAATGAGGCCGCCCTGCCGGGTGTCGATCTGCCCGAAAACGTCTCTATTCATGCGGAAATCGGCGATGTTTGCGGCGGGCAAGCCCTGCTTCTCGCCACACCGATGCAAGCCCTGGGCGCGCTTTTGGATGCTTGGCCACAGATTGGCAGCAGCCAGCCGCTGATTGCCTGCTGCAAAGGCATCGACCTTTCCACCCTGCGCGGCCCGGTGGCGCTGGTCGAGGCTCGCCGTCCGGGCGCACAGGTTGCCATCCTGACCGGCCCCAGCTTCGCTGCCGACATCGCCAAAGGCCTGCCGACGGCGTTGACTTTGGCGATGGCGGGCGACGGCGCGGCGCTGCAGGACCTGCTGTCCACCCCGACCCTGCGGCTTTATCGGACGGATGACGTCCGGGGCGCCGAACTGGGTGGGGCGCTGAAGAACGTCATCGCCATCGCCGCCGGCACCGTGATCGGCGCAGGCCTTGGCGACAGCGCTCGCGCCGCGCTCATGACCCGTGGCTATGCCGAGATGGTCCGCCTCGCCACCGCCCTTGGCGCCAGGGCCGAGACGCTGGCTGGCCTTTCCGGCCTGGGGGATCTGGTGCTTACCTGCACCTCAACCCAGTCCCGCAACTTCCGCTATGGCGCGGCGTTGGGGCGGGGTGAGGGGTCTGACCCCATCGGCACCGTCGAAGGCATCGCCACCGCCGGCGCGGTACAAAAGCTCGCGCAAGGGATCGGTGTCGATATGCCGGTGACCGCGATGGTGGATGCTCTTGCCTCAAACCGCATCGCGCTGAATGATGCCATCGGCCGCTTGATGAGCCGGCCCCTCAAACAGGAATGACCATGCGTTTTGTCCTTGTCTGCCTTGACCACCCCAACGCCCTGCAAACCCGCGTCGAAAACCGCGCCGCCCATCTGGAGCATATTCAGACCTCGGGCGTGGTCGAACAGGCGGGGCCATTCATTGATGCCGCGGGGCAGATGTGCGGCAGCCTGATCGTGCTGGGCGTCGGCACGCGGGCCGAGGCCGAGGCCTGGGCGGCGGCTGACCCCTATGCCAAGGCAGGGCTGTTCCAGTCGGTGATGATCCAGGAATGGAAGCGGGTGATCGGATGACCTACTGGCTGTTCAAGTCCGAGCCTGACACCTGGTCCTGGGACCAGCAGGTCGCCAAGGGCGAGATCGGTGAGGAGTGGCACGGGGTCCGCAACTATCAGGCGCGCAACAACATGCGGGCGATGAAGATTGGGGATCTGGGGTTCTTCTACCACTCCAACGTCGGCAAAGAGGTCGTCGGGATCGTCGAGGTCTGCCGGACCAGCAGCCCTGATTCCACCACCGATGACCCGCGCTGGGACTGCGTCTGGATCAAGGCGGTCCGGCCCTTCAAACGGGCGGTGACGCTGGAGGACTGCAAGGTTCAACCGGGGCTGGAGCAGATGGTTCTGGTCAACAACACCCGGCTTTCCGTGCAGCCGGTTTCCCCCGACGAATGGGATATCGTCTGCCGGATGGGGGGCGTGGAGCCCTGAATGTCCCGGGCCGGGACAGATCAAGGCCCTAGCAAGATCAATGGCTTGGCCCGGCCATTAATCTTTTGGCAAGGGTTCAGACCTGGCGTGGCCGGAAAAATCCTTGTTCTTAAAGCCCCGATTGCGGCACCTTTTGTGGAAAACCACAGGAGGGAGAGCGATGGAATTTCTGAATGTGATCGCGGCCGCAATCGCCGCCTTTGTCTTTGGCGCGGTCTGGTACATTGCGATGTCAAAGCCATGGATGGCGGCATCGGGAGTCACCGAAGAGCAGCAGCGGGCCAGCGGGCCAATGCCCTTTGTCATCGGGCTTCTGGCGATGGTGCTGGTCGCCGGGATGATGCGGCACCTCTTGGGCACGTCAGGGGTGACCACCGTCAGCGGCGGGGCCATCGCGGGCTTTGGGGTCGGCGCGTTCCTGATCACGCCCTGGGTTGCGATGAACTACGGCTTTTCCCTGCGCAAGCCCGCCCTGACGGTGATCGACGGGGTAAACTCGGTGGTTGGCTGCACGATCATGGGCGCGGTCCTGAACGCGTTTTGACCGGTCTGAACGCCCTATTGGCTGCCTGCCTTGACAGGGATAGTCGGGGTGGAAACGCTGTACGCTTCCAACTGGAGGCCAACGTGAAACAGACGACCCTTCCCGCAGCGCTTGACGCCCGGTCCCCGGCTGGGGCGGATATCCGATTCATCATGGATGGCTCGACTGGCAACATGATTCACAGCACGGTGCCCCCGGGCCAGATCAACCGGGCGACCGTCCATGCCACGGTCAGCGAGTTCTGGTTTGTCCTGGGTGGTGCGGGCGAAATCTGGCGCAAAGACGCGGTGGAAGAGCAAGTGACAGCGCTGCTACCCGGTGTCTCGATCGATATTCCGGTCGGAACTGCATTTCAGTACCGCAACGTAGGCGATGCGCCACTGACGTTCATTTGCATTTCAATGCCGCCATGGCCGGGCGACCATGAGGCGACGCACCTTGCCGGGGCTTGGGTGCCAACGGTCTGACTAGAAACCAGTTTCTTTGGCAATGCCAGGCGGTCCGCCGATACGACCACGCTTTTGCGTATGTCTGTGACTTGTGCATCTTTTGGAAAAGAACGAAGGGCCCCACACCCCTGCAGGACCCTTCATCCACCCACGCGCACACCCCAAGCACCGCACGTGTCTAGTATAAGGGTCCTGGGCGTACTGCCCTGACCAGAGAGTGATGCCCCGAATCCCATGGGTCGGGCAAGGCGGGAGTGTGGAGGGTTTGGTTCAAACTGTCGGGGTTGCGGCAGCACCCCTTACCCCATTCCTCCCCCACGGCGGGGGGAGGGGGGGTGCCAGGCCCGGCGGGCGGCTGGGTTACTTGTAGGCGGCCTCGCGGCCGAAATGCTTGACGAGGAGATAGTAGAACACGGCGCGGAGCTTGTTGCGCTCGGACTTGCCATAGGTATCTACGGCGGCGTGGATGCCTTCCATCAAGGCAGGTCCGTCTTTCAGGCCCAGCTTCTTGATCAGGAAGTTGGCCTTGATCCGCTCAAGCTCTTCCTTGTCCGAGGCAGCGACGGTCGACGCGTCGTTGTCATAGATCGATGGCCCGCAGCCAATGGTGACCTTGGTCAACAGCGCCATGTCGGGCGTGACCTTGCATTTTGTCTTCAGGTCTTCCGCGTATTTGGCGATCAGATCGTCGCGCTTTCCCATTTTTTCCCTCGTTCCGTTACCGGTCCCCCATTGTGGCAGGACTGTGGCAGATTACGAAAACGGCATCAAACGGCAACGGGAAAGATTAAGGGCGTTTCCCCGCAGGCATGAGGGCGCGCAAAGGCGCTTGTCGCCCCAGAAAACGGGGCGACAAGCAACGTGGTCCGCAGATCAATAGCGGTAGTGGTCCGACTTGAACGGGCCTTCCGGCTTTACGCCGATGTAGTCGGCCTGATCCTTGCGCAGTTCGGTCAGTTTCACGCCGATCTTTTTCAGGTGAAGGCGGGCGACCTTTTCATCCAGCGCTTTCGGCAGGATGTAGACACCGGGGGCATAGTCCTGGCCCTTGGTCCACAGCTCGATCTGCGCCAGCACCTGGTTGGTGAAGGAGGCGCTCATCACGAAGGACGGGTGGCCAGTAGCGTTGCCAAGGTTCAGAAGGCGACCTTCCGACAGCAGGATGATGCGATTGCCCGAGGGCATCTCGATCATGTCCACCTGTTCCTTGATGTTCGTCCACTTGTGGTTGCGAAGCGAGGCGACCTGGATCTCGTTGTCGAAGTGGCCGATGTTGCCGACGATGGCCATATCCTTCATCTCGCGCAGATGCTCGATCCGGATGACGTCGCGGTTGCCGGTGGTGGTGATGAAGATGTCGGCGGAGGCAACGACGTCTTCAAGAAGGACGACTTCAAACCCGTCCATCGCGGCCTGCAGGGCGCAGATCGGGTCAACTTCGGTGACCTTCACGCGCGCGCCGGCGCCTTGCAAGCTGGCGGCAGAGCCTTTGCCGACGTCGCCGTAGCCACAGACCACGGCGACCTTGCCGGCCATCATCGTGTCGGTGGCGCGGCGGATGCCGTCAACCAGCGATTCCTTGCAGCCGTACTTGTTGTCGAATTTCGACTTGGTGACCGAGTCGTTGACGTTGATCGCCGGGAATGGCAGCTGGCCATTCTTGTGCAGATCATACAGGCGGTGGACGCCCGTTGTGGTTTCTTCCGACACGCCCTTGATCGCGGCCTTGGTCTTGGTGAAGAAACCGGGGGTTTCCTTCATCCGCTTGGCGATCTGCAGCTTGATCACCTCTTCTTCCTCGGATTGCGGAACGGGGATGATATCCTCACCCGCCTCAGCCCGCGCGCCCAGAAGGACGTAAAGCGTGGCGTCGCCGCCATCGTCGAGGATCATGTTCGCGCCCTCGGGGAACATGAAGGACTTGTCGAGGTAATCCCAATGTTCGGTCAGGGTCTGGCCCTTCACGGCGAAGACCGGGGTGCCACCGGCGGCAATCGCGGCGGCAGCGTGGTCCTGGGTTGAGAAGATGTTGCAAGACGCCCAGCGCACATCGGCGCCAAGGGCGGTCAGCGTCTCGATCAGGACGGCGGTCTGGATCGTCATGTGCAGGCTGCCCACGATGCGCGCGCCTTTCAGCGGCTTCGTGGTGCCAAACTCCTCACGGCAGGCCATCAGGCCGGGCATTTCGGTTTCGGCGATGGTCAGTTCCTTGCGGCCGAATTCGGCCAGCGCGATATCCTTGACGATGTAATCCATACGGTCCTGCTGTTCTTGACGCCTGCGCAGTGCCGCAAGCCGGTTTCGGGTCTGCGGGGGCCATAGCAAATGCAGGCGCGCGTGACAACGCGGCAGAGCGGCACGTTCGGGCGGAGCTTGCCAAAAGGCGGTGGCTGTGAAGACTGCGGTCAGGATCAAGGAGCCAAGATGACCGCCCCGCAACGCCATGACACCGCAGTCGCCCTGTGCTGCGACCAGAAGTTCCTACCTTTCGCGCTGTTCATGGTCTGGCAGATTGCGCATCACAACCCGCTGCGGACCTTCGATTTCGTCATCTCCTCGCAGGATGATCTGGTGGTGCCGGATTGGGCGAAACACTACGGCATCGTGCTGCACAAGACCGGGGCGGTGCCGGATGGTCTGGACATGAGCCGCTACGGATCGGTCGCCACCTTGTTCCGCCTGATGCTGGCGCGTGAGTTGGGCGGTCGCTATCGGCGGGTCCTGTATATGGACTGCGACATGTTCGTTGAAGGGGGCGATTTCAGCCGGCTGATGAACATCGACCTTGGGCCGCACCCGATTGGCGCGGCGCTGGATGTGCCGCATCTTTATGTAGCGGACTACCGGTCCAAGGAATTCACAGCCACGGGACTGGCGGCGAAGCCCTATTTCAACAGCGGGCTGCAGCTGATCGACACCAAGGCCTATGTCGAGCAAGAGGTCGAACAAAGGGCCTGCGCGATGATCCGGAAGTATCCGCAGGCGATCTTCTATTCGGATCAGTCGATGCTGAACCTGGCGCTGCATGGCGGTTTTGCGCAGCTGGCACCGTGCTGGAATTGGCAGGCCAACGGGCGGCTGCAACTGCTGTCCCTGCGCTATCCGGTGTTTGCGCATCACTTCATCGGGCCCAGCAAACCTGACCGGGAAAGCAAGGGCCTGCACGGCGCCCGGTTCAATCAGGCCTACCGCGACTTCTTTGCAAATTTCATGCCCGAAATGCTGACAAAAATCGCGCCGCCTTGCGACCCGGCACCGATGAAGCTGAATGAGGCGGCTGGCATTGTGGTCCGGCATGTCATGGCGACCAAGCTGGCGGCGGACCTCATCGCTCGCTTTCCCGACCCCTATCAAGCAAGGCTCTGACGGATATGGCGCGGGCGTGGCAAAGAATGCTGTCGGGGCGCAGGCTGGACCTCTTGGACCCCACGCCCATGGATATCGAGGTTGAGGATATCGCCCATGGCCTCGCTTTCGTCGCGCGCTGGAACGGGCAAACGCGGGGGGATTGGCCCTATTCAGTGGCTGAACATTCCCTGCTCGTGGAAGAGATTTTCCTGCGCGGCAATCCCGGCATCGCGGTGCGCTGGCGGCTGGCGGCATTGCTGCACGATGCCCCGGAGTATGTGATCGGCGACATGATCAGCCCGGTGAAGGCGGCAGTCGGTCCGGGCTATGGCGCGCTGGACGAACGTCTGTCGATCGCCATTCATGTGCGCTTTGGGCTGCCAGCGGTGCTGCCTGCACCGATCAAGAAGGCGATCAAGGCGGCGGACAAGGTCTCCGCCTGGCTTGAGGCGGTGCGGATCGCGGGATTTCGGGAGGGGGAGGCCGACAAGCTCTTCGGCAAACCGGCGCCGGACATGGTGCGCGGCCTGGAAATACGGCTTCGTCCGCCCGCAGAGGTGCGGGCGGATTACGTAGCGCGGGTGCAATCGCTGCTGGATGCCAGCGGCTGACGGCCTGGACAGCCCACCTTAGCGGCCAAGGTTGCGCAGCCGGTCTGCGGTGCGCAGGCCTTCATTTTCACGGAACTCTGCCCGTGCGGGGCGCTGCGGAAGCTTGCGGTTTTCATCGCTCGACACTTGGCCGAAACGGGTGGCCAACAGCAGGGCGTCTGCAAAGATATTCAACATGATCTTTCCTTCCTTCATGTCTTGATGCCCCCTTTTGCCATGAAACGGGCCATGATACGATTCAGAAAGCCTGCTGAACTGTAAGTCCAACTATCATATGATCGAATGGCGCACCTTGCCTTCACTGACCGCGCTGCGGGCGTTTGCAGCGACGGCAGAGCTGCGCAATTTTTCCCAGGCGGCGCGGGCGCTGAATGTGACCCATGCCGCCGTGGCGCAGCAGGTCCGCGCGCTTGAGGATCACTTCGGCAAATCGCTGGTCCAGCGCGACGGGCGCGGCGTCAGCCTGACCGCGGATGGTGAGCAGCTGGCCCAGGCGCTGGGCGAAGGCTTTGCCGTCCTGCAGCGCGGGGTTGAGGCGTTGCGGGCCGGTGAGGTGGATCAGCCGGTGCGCATCACTTTGACGGCGGGATTTGCCGCGCAATGGTTGATGCCGCGCCTTCGCGATTTCTGGGAGAAGTATCCCGACATCGGCCTGTCATTGCACCCTGACCCCCGCGTGGTGGATCTGCACCGCGAACGGATGGATCTGGCCATTCGCTATGGCAATGGCGTTTGGCCCGGTGTCACGGCAACCTACCTCGCCTCGGCCCGATTGGTGATTGCGGGGGCGCCGTCGTTGATTGGTGACCGGGAAACGCTTTCCCCGCAGGATATGGCCGGGATGGACTGGATCCTATCGCGCAACTGGCCCGAGCAGGACAATTATCTGCGTCATCTTGGAATTGAACCCACCAGCTTAAGCGCCACTGATTTCCCCGGTGAGGAATTGGCGATTGCCGCCGCGCGGCAAGGATTGGGGCTGGTGGTGGAAAGCCTGGCGCTGATCGAAGCTGACGTGACCGAAGGCCGCTTGCGCGTGGTGCATGAAAGCCGGGAAAAGCTGCCGGCCTATTTCATCGTGACGCTGCCCGGGCCGCAGCGTGCCGCCGCCCGGGCTTTTCTGAAATGGCTGCGATCACAGGCCTGATCGCCACCCAAAATGCTGTCAGATCGCCATGTCGTCGGGCTTCTTGCCCTTGGCCAAAGCTTCCGAGAACCAGCGCGGCTTGCGCCCGCGACCGGACCAGGTGTCGGCCTTGTTGGCCGGATTGGCGTATTTCGCGGTGGACGGCGTGCGCTTGCGGGTCGGCGCGGCGCCGGTCAGTTCTGCCAGCGAGAACCCTTTGGCGCGGGCGATTTCTTCAAGCTCGGCAATGGCTTCGCGTTTGCGGCGGTCTTCAAACCCGGCAATGGCTTTTGCCACCTGAGATTGAAGGTCCTTCAGTTCCTTCAACGAAAGGTCATTCAGGTTGATATTCAATAGTCTTACTCCCCATGAATTATAGGCCTATTGGATAGGCCCATAATTCACGGTTTGCAACAATTCCAATTCACTTCGGGCTGCGTTTAGCCAGAATGCGCTGAAGTGTCCGACGGTGCATCGAAAGACGCCGTGCGGTTTCCGAGACATTGCGGTCACACATTTCATAGACACGCTGGATATGCTCCCAGCGCACGCGGTCGGCCGACATCGGGTTTTCCGGGGGCAGGGGCATCGCTTCGCCCTTGGCCAGCAATGCGTTCGTCACGTCATTGGCATCGGCGGGTTTGGACAGGTAATCCACCGCGCCGATCTTTACAGCAGCCACTGCAGTGGCAATCGCGCCATAGCCGGTCAGCACGACAACCCGGCAATCGGGGCGCTTTTCGCGCAGGGCTTCGATCACCTCAAGCCCGTTGCCGTCTTCCAGACGCAGGTCAACCACGGCATAGGCCGGCGGGTTGGCGATGGCCTTGGCCCGACCTTCGGCCACGCTTTGCGCGGTATCGGGCAGAAAGCCCCGCTTTTCCATGGCCTTGGCAAGGCGTTTCACAAAGGGTTCGTCGTCATCGACCAGAAGAAGCGAGCGGTCCGCCCCAAGGTCTGCAGCAATATCATCGGCCATGCGTCTTTCCTTTACGTCCGTGCCAAAGGGGCGGCTGCGCAGATCAGTTTTGGCCTGCGCTGGCCTCAATGAAACAGGCGACCCCCTCTGCCATCTGGTCAGAAGTAACCTCGCGCCGGAAAAAATCCACAAAACCGGTGCCGGGCAGCATCAGATAAGTGAAGGTGGAATGGTCCATCAGATAAAACTCGTCCTCCGAGGGCTGGCGTCGGTAATAGGTCTTGTAGGCTTGCGAGGCGGTTTTGACCTGTTCATCTGTCCCGGTCAGCGCAATCAGCTTGGGGTGCATGTTTTCGGCGTAGTCGCCAAGCGCTTCGGGCGTATCCCGCTCGGGGTCGATCGAGATGAAGACCGGCGTCACATCAAGGCCGCGGTCTTCAAGGATATCCACTGCCTCGACGTTGCGGGCCATGTCGAAGGGGCAGACATCGGGGCAGAAGGTATAGCCGAAGTAGACCAGCGACGGTTTGGTCAGCACATCAGCATCCGTCACCGTCTGGCCCGCCGTATTGACCAGCGTGAAAGGCCCGCCGATATCGCCCCCGGCCACTTGACCCTGACGGCACTGGGCAAAGGCGTCATCGGGGCGGTTGAACAGCACATACCAAGTCGATGCCCCCAGAAGGGCGGCCACGGCGGCGGCGGCAAGGCTGGCGTAAAGACGGGTCATTCGGGTCCTCGGAGGTGGTCAATCCCGTCGCATTGATCCCAGAAGCCGGCGGCCTTAACAATGGCAAACGCCGGGCAGGAAAGCGTGGGTCACAGAATGGTTACGGCGGGGATCATGCTTCCGGTCGAGGAGGCCAGCAGCAACTGGATCCGCCTGCGCACGCTGATTCAGCTGCGCTGGACGGCAATTGGCGGACAGCTGGCGGCGATCCTGGCGGTGGACCAGCTGTATGGCATGCAGTTGCCGCTGGTGATGTGCTACATGGCAGTGGCGGCGTCGGTCCTGGCCAACCTCTTTTCCATTACCCTCTTCCCGGAAAACAAACGGCTGAGCGAGGGTGAGGCGTTCTTCACCCTTCTTTTCGACCTGACGCAATTGTCGTTCCTTGTGTTCCTGACCGGTGGGCTGACCAACCCCTTCGCGCTTCTGGTGCTGGCGCCGGTCACCATCTCGGCCTCTGCGCTCAGGCTGCGGTCGACGGTTCTCTTGGGCGGTATCGCGATCTTCCTCATCACGATTGCGGCGTTCTGGAACATGCCGCTGCGCTTTACCGATGGGCGCGAGCTGATGATCCCGCGCCTGTTCGAGTTCGGCTTCTGGCTCTCCATCGTCATCGGCATCCTGTTCCTTGGCCTCTACTCACGTCGCGTGGCCACGGAAATGCGGTCAATGGCGCAGGCGCTTCTGGCCACGCAGATGGCCTTGGCCCGCGAACAGAAGTTGACCGACCTTGGCGGTGTGGTGGCGGCTGCTGCGCATGAGCTTGGCACCCCCCTGGCCACCATCAAGCTGGTCAGCGCCGAGCTGATGGAGGAATTGGCCGACCGCCCCGACCTTCTGGATGACGCCAAGCTGATCCGCGATCAGGCCGACCGTTGCCGCGACATCTTGCGTGACATGGGCCGCGCCGGGAAAGATGACCTTCATCTGCGGCAAGCCCCCCTTTCCGCTGCCCTGCGCGAAGCGGCCGAACCGCACATGCAGCGCGGCAAGCGGGTGGAGTTCAACTTTGCCCCGGTCGAAGGCAGCCCGGACCGCCAGCCCACCATCCTGCGCCGGCCGGAAATCATCCACGGTCTGCGCAATCTGGTGCAGAACGCGGTGGATTTCGCCCGCAGTACCGTCTGGATCGAAGGCGAATGGACGGACCGGACCGTCACCGTACGGATCATCGACGACGGCGACGGGTTTCCCCCCAACGTCATCGGCCGCATTGGTGACCCCTTCGTGCGCTTTCGCAGGGCGGACCCGCAGGCCGAACAGCGCCCCGGCTATGAAGGCATGGGCCTCGGCCTTTTCATCGCCAAGACCTTGCTGGAGCGGTCCGGCGCCGACCTCACCTTCGCCAACGCGACCGATCCCTTTCTGCCGCCCGAAGACCGCCCCGAACGCTGCGGCGCGGTGGTCGAGGCGGTCTGGTCGATGGCTGATCTGGCCGTTGCCCCCGGTGGCGCCTTGGGCAAAAACCGCAAGATCGACGGCTGATCCCTCAACCTGCAGGCTTAACGGTCGGTTAAGGAATATGCCCTTAGGCTGAATGCATCGTTAAAGATGGTGCCTTGTCATGCCTGCAGACTGGATCGCTGCCTTGGGATTGGTGCTAAGTGCCACATGCGTGGCGCTGGCAAGCCTGCTTCTGCTGGCCGGATGGCAGGCAAGGCGGCCCCGCGCCCGCAGCCTTTTTGCCCATGATGGCCCGTCGACCGTGTTTCTTTTCGACGGTGACCGTCTCTTGGACGCCACCCCAGCCGCCCGGTCCCTGTTGCCCGAGGGGGAGGATGCGCGCGCCTGGTCGCGGCTTCTGTCGCGGCTTGGGCCGATGTTCCCCGACCTTCCGCAGGTGCTGGAAGGCCTGCCGCGGCTGGGGCAGGTGACGGTGACCTCTGGCCCCGGGGTGGTCCCGCCCGTCCTGTTGCGGGGGGAGCATCTGACCGGCCTGACCCGGTTGACCGTGATCGAAAACGCCACTGAACAGCGGCAAGCGACAGGTGACAGCGCGGTGATGGCGGCACTGCAGCAGGAACTGGCGGCGCAGCGGGCGGTGCTGGCGCGCGCGCCCGTCCTCATGTGGCGCGAAAGCGAGGGTGGGGTGGTCTGGGCCAACCACGCCTACCTGATCCGCGCGGCCGAACTTCTGCCCCCGGGCGAAGACCTGTCCTGGCCTTTGCCCCGGCTGTTCGCCGAGGCAGAGGTGCAGCGTTCTGCCGCTGGTATCAGCCTCAGCTCGGGCCGGACCACGCGCACCAAGCTGCAGATGCAGGGGGGGGCGGAATGGTTCGACCTTGTCCGCATGCCCGTTGGAGATGAGGTGCTATGCTACGCGCTGGCAGCCAACAACGCCGTGCAGGCCGAAACCGCGCTGCGCGACTTCATGCAAACCCTGACCAAGACCTTCGCCGACCTGCCGATTGGTCTGGCGATCTTTGACCGCCAGCGGGTTTTGCAGCTGTTTAACCCGGCGTTGGCCGACCTCACCTCGCTTGCGCCAGATTTCCTGATCTCGCGCCCGACCTTGTCATCGGTGCTGGACGCGATGCGCGCCAAGGCGATGATCCCGGAACCGAAGGACTATCGCAGCTGGCGCAAACAGCTGGTCAAGCTTGAGGAAGAAGCCTCGATGGGCCTGTTCGAGGAAACCTGGAGCCTTCCGGGCGGTCAGACCTACCGGGTGATTGGGCGGCCGCACCCGAACGGGGCGCTGGCGCTAATGTTCGAAGACATCAGCCATGAGATGACGCAGACCCGCCGCTACCGCGCGGATCTGGAACTCGGCCAGTCGGTGATCGACGCGGTGGATGAAGGCGTGGCGGTCTTCTCGCAAGGCGGGCAGCTGGTGATGTCCAACATCGGTTACGCGCAGCTGTGGAATCATGACCCGGCGGTCCTTTTGTCGGATGCGGGGATCAGCACGCTCTGCGCCTGGTGGCGGGAACATTCGGCCCCCACCTTGCTCTGGGACGATGCGACCGATTTCGTGACGACGCTAGGCGACCGCACCCCCTGGGACGGTGAGGCGCGGATGCTGGACGGGCGGCTGGTGACGATCCGTTTCCGCCCGCTGACCGGGGGCGCCACCTTGATCACCTTCCGTGCGCGGGGGGCAGAGGTGGGCGGGCCGGTTCTGGAACATGTCGGCAGTCGGCTTCTGCTCGCCTGACCGGGGCGCTCTGGCCTTGCGGCGGTGCGTGCCATCGTTAGACTCATGCGCATGACCGCAGCGCTTGAGCCCATTCCCCCACTGACCCTTGACTTGCCCACCCCCGACGACACCGCCGCCCTCGGCGTGCGGTTGGCGGCTGTGGCGCGGCCGGGGGATTGCCTGCTGCTGGAGGGGCAGATTGGTGCCGGCAAAAGCCACCTCGCGCGCGCCTTTATCCAGGCCCGGCTCGGGCGCGCGGAAGAGGTCCCCTCGCCCAGCTTCACGCTGGTGCAGGTCTATGAGGCGGCGGGGGTAGAGATCTGGCATGCCGATCTTTACCGCCTGACCCACCCGGATGAGGTGTGGGAGCTTGGCCTGGATGACGCCTTCGCCAAGGCGATCTGCCTCGTGGAATGGCCCGACCGGCTGGGTCGGCATGTGCCCCCCGACGCGCTTCACCTTCGGCTTGAGGCTTGGGGTGATGGTCGGCGGGCTGTGGTCACGGGTGGGCGGGCGGGCTTGCGCCATGCCGTCGGTGACCGCGCATGACGGATCAGCAGAAGGTGGACCGCGCGGCGGCGGCAACGCGGTTCCTGGCGCAGGCCGGCTGGGGCGGGGCCACACGGCGGCATCTGGCGGGCGATGCCTCGGACCGCCGCTATGAACGGCTACGGGCGGGGGCGGCGACGGCGGTTCTGATGGACAACCCGCCCGGCGGGGCGGATGACCCGATGGCCTTCGTCGTCATGGCGCGGCACCTGCGCAGCCTTGGCCTGTCCGCGCCGGAAGTGCGGGTGGCTGACACCGACGCGGGCTTCCTTTTGCTGGAAGACCTTGGCGATGACCTCTTCGCCCGCCTCCTTCAGACCGAACCCACCCGTGAGGCCGACCTTTACACCGCCGCCGTCGATGTCCTCTGCCATCTGCAAACCGCTCCCGCCCCCGACGGCCTGCCAGACCTGAGCGCCACCGACTGGGCGCAGGCCGCGGGCTTTGCGCTGGACTGGTACGCCTTTGCCGCCACCGGGACAAAGCCCGCGCCGGGGGCTTTTCTTGCTGCCATCGACGCCGCCCTGCGTGCCCATGCCGATGGCCCGCGCGTGCTGGTCCTGCGGGATTTCCATGCCGAGAACCTCCTCTGGCTGCCCGGGCGCGGCGGGCTTGCGCGGGTGGGGCTGCTGGACTTCCAGCTGGGGCAGATGGGCCAGCCGGGCTATGACCTTGTCTCGCTTTTGCAGGATGCGCGGCGGGATGTGGCCCCCGACACCGAGACCACCATGATCACCCGCTTTGCCGCCACGACCGACGCCGACCCCACCGATTTTGCCGCCCACTATGCCACCCTTGGCGCGCAGCGGGCCTTGCGGATTCTGGGCGTCTTCGCGCGGCTGGCGCTGGTTGCGGGCAAGCCGGGCTATCTGCCGCTGATCCCCCGCGTCTGGGGCCAGTTGCAGCGCAACCTTGCCCATCCCGCGCTGGCCGATCTGCGCGCGATCTGCCAAGACGTCCTGCCCGACCCCACGCCTGACACCCTGACCCGGATCGCCGCGCAATGTTCCCCTTCCCGCTGATGATCTTCGCCGCAGGCTTTGGCACCCGGATGGGGGCGCTGACCGCTGACCGGCCCAAGCCTTTGATCCCTGTCGCCGGGCAGCCGCTGATCGACCATGCGCTTGGGGCGGCCTCAGACGCAGGAGCCGCCCGCGTGGTGGTCAACGTGCACTACCTCGCCGACCAGATGGAGGCGCATCTGGCGGGCCGGGGGGTCACGATCAGCGACGAACGCGCGCAGATTCTCGAAACCGGGGGTGGCCTCCGCGCCGCCCTGCCGCTTTTGGGCGCGGGGCCGGTGGCGGTGCTGAACAGCGACGGAATCTGGACCGGGGCGAACCCCTTGGCCCAACTCGCCGCCGCCTGGGATGACCATATGGAGGCGCTGCTGCTGCTGCTTCCGGTGACCGAAACCAAGGGCCACGGGGCCAAGGGCGACTTTCGGCTGGACAGCACTGGCCGCATCTCGCGCGGTCAGGGCGGCGAAGATCACGTCTACATCGGCGCGCAGATCCTGAACCCGGCTCGGCTGGCCGATGTGACCGATCCGGTCTTCTCGCTCAACCGCATCTGGAATGCCATGATCGCCGCAGGCACCGCCCATGGCATCGTCCATCACGGCGGCTGGTGCGACGTGGGCCACCCGGAAGGGATTGCCGAGGCGGAGCACCTCCTCCACCATGCTGCGCATGGCTGACCCCCCCTGCAACCTCTTCGCCCTGCCCCCGGGCGTGGATTTCCCGGCCGAGCTCGTCCATGGCCTGCTGACTTGCATGGAAAGCCAGCCACCCGAGGCGATGGCGCGGGTCACCCTGATCCTGAACACCCAGCGCATGCGCCGCCGGGTGATGGAGTGCCTCATCGCCCAAGGTGCGCGTTTTCTGCCGCGCCTCCTCCTCGTAACCGACGCCGCCAGCCTTGGCCCCACGCCCTTGGCCGCGCCAGTGTCACCCCTTCGCAGGCGGCTGGAGCTTTCGGTCCTCCTGGACCGCCTTCTGCAGACCGGCACCACGCATTTCCCTCGGGCGGCGCTTTATGATCTGGCTGACAGCCTGGCCACATTGATGGATGAGATGCAGGGCGAAGGCGTTCCGCCCGCCCGGATCGCGGCGCTGGATGTGGCGAACCATTCGGCCCACTGGGCGCGAACGCAGGCCTTTCTGGGCATCGTGGCAGATGCGATGGAAGGCGACGCGCCGGACAGTGAGGCGCGGCTGCGCCAGGCGGTGATCGCCTTGGCCGAAGGGTGGGTGGCGGCCCCGCCCGCGCATCCGGTGATCGTCGCGGGGTCAACGGGATCACGCGGGACAACGGCGCTTTTGATGCAGGCGGTGGCGCGGCTGCCGAATGGTGCGGTGGTGCTGCCGGGGTTTGACTTTGACCTGCCGGATGCCGTCTGGGCCAGTATGGATGACGCACTGACGGCTGAGGACCACCCGCAATACCGCTTTCGCCGGGTGACGGAGGGCCTTGGCATCGCCCCTGGTGCCGTGCAGCGCTGGACGATGGCCCATGCGCCTGCACCGGGGCGGAACCGGCTGATCTCCCTCTCCCTGCGGCCTGCGCCGATCACCGATCAGTGGCTGGCCGAAGGGCCGGACCTGCCCGACCTGCCGCCGGAAACCGAAGGCCTGACCCTGATCGAAGCGCCAAGTGAACGGGCTGAGGCGCTGGCCATCGCGCTGATCCTGCGACAGGCGGCCGAAACCGGCCGGCGTGCGGCTTTGGTCAGCCCGGACCGCAACCTGACGCGGCGGGTCACGGCGGCATTGGACCGCTGGGGCATCCGGCCCGACGATTCCGCCGGTCGCCCGCTGGCCTTGTCAGCGCCGGGGCGGATGCTGCGGCAGGTGGCGGGGCTTTTCGGCCAGCGGTTGACGGTCGATATGGCGCTGGCGCTGATGAAGCACCCGCTGACCTTTACCGGCAAGGGGCAGGCCTTTGGCCGGGGCCAGCACCTGATCCTGACCCGCGAGTATGAGCTTCACGCCCGCCGCCATGGCCCAGCTTTCCCCACGGCAGAAAGCCTTTTGGCCTGGGCGGCGGCGTCGGGCCTAGCGGGGGGGGACCATTGGGCTGGGCTGATCGGCAAGGCCCTGTGCGGGCATGACACGGCAGGGCCAATGCCGTTGGCCGATTTCGTCGCCCGGCATCTGGAGGTGACGCGCACCCTCGCCCGCGGCTTTGCCGATACGGGTGATGGCGGGCTTTGGGACAAGGAGGCCGGCATCAAGGCGCTGGAGGCGGTGACTGATCTGCAGGATGAGGCGCCGGTTGCGGGCATCCTGACGCCTGCGGGTTACGCCAGCCTCTTCCGCGCCGTCCTGAACCGGCATGAGGTGCGCGAGACGGAAACCGTCCACCCCGGCATCATGATCTGGGGCACGCTGGAAGCGCGGGTGCAGGGCGCGGATCTGGTGATCCTGGGGGGCCTGAACGACGGGGTTTGGCCCGCGCAGCCGCCCCCTGACCCCTGGCTGAACCGCGCGATGCGCAAGGAGGCGGGGCTGTTGCTGCCCGAACGCAAGATCGGCCTGTCTGCGCATGACTATCAGCAGGCGGTCGCGGCCCCCACGGTCGTGCTGTCCCGCGCTGTGCGGGGGGCAGAGGCGGAGACGGTCCCCTCGCGCTGGGTGAACCGGCTGGTCAACCTGATGGAGGGGCTGCCGGATCGTCACGGGCCTGAGGCTTTAAAGGCGATGCGGGCGCGCGGGCAGATCTGGTTGGACGTGGCCGCCGCTTTCGATACTCCCGTGGGGGAGGCGACGCCCGCTACCCGCCCCTCGCCCCGCCCGCCGGTTGCTGCGCGTCCAAAACAGCTGTCGGTGACCGAGATCAAGACGCTGATCCGCGATCCCTATGCCGTCTATGCGCGCCACGTCCTGCGCCTGCGCCCGCTTGACCCCCTCCGCCCCGAGGCTGACCCCCGCCTGCGCGGCGTGGTCCTGCATGAGATCATGGAAGGCTTCGTTCGCGACAAGGCCGCTACCCGCGATGCCCTGCTACGCATCGCCGATGAAGTTCTTGCTGACCGCGTGGCCTGGCCTCTGGCCCGTGCCATCTGGCGGTCGCGGATCGAAAAGGCTGCAGATGCGTTTCTGGCCTTTTCCGCCAGCACCGGGGGTTCCCCGGTCCTGCTGGAGAAGAAGGGCGCGGCGCCGTTGGCGGGCCTTGAGTTCACCCTGACCGGCAAGCCCGACCGGATTGACCGTCTGGCAGATGGCCGCCTTCTGGTGATCGACTACAAGACCGGCAGCCCGCCCTCTCCTGACGAGCAAAAGCATTTCGACAAACAACTCCTCCTCGCCGCCGCGATGGCGGAGCGTGGGGCCTTTCCAGGCCTTGACCCGGGTGAGGTGGCGCGGGTGGCCTATGTCGGGGTCAAGGCAGACTTCAAGGTGGTCGAGAACGCCCTTGAGCTGGGGGAGGTGGACGCCGTCTGGGACAAGTTTGCCACCCTGATCGCCCGTTACCTGCGCCCCACCCAAGGCTACACCGCGCGGCGGGCGATGAAGACGGTCAAGGATCCGTCCGACTATGACCACCTGTCGCGCTTTGGCGAATGGGACATGACGGCGGATGCCGTGGCCGAGGATCTGGCATGACGATCACCCCCGCCAGCCTTGCGCAGATGGAAGCGGCGCATCCCGCCCGCAACACCTGGCTTTCGGCGAACGCCGGGTCCGGCAAGACCCGCGTGCTGACCGACCGGGTGGCGCGCCTTTTGCTGAACGGGGTGGAGCCGCAGCACATCCTTTGCCTGACCTACACCAAGGCCGCCGCGTCCGAGATGCAGAACCGCCTTTTCAAGCGTCTTGGGGCCTGGGCGATGAAGCCCGACGATGACCTGCGCCGTGATCTGGTGGAACTGGGCGAAGACCAGATGGCCACCCCCCGCCTCGCCCGCGCCCGCCAACTGTTTGCCCGCGCCATCGAAAGCCCCGGCGGTCTGCGCATCCAGACCATCCACAGCTTTTGCGGCAGCCTTCTGCGCCGCTTTCCGCTGGAGGCTGGCGTCCCCCCCGCCTTCACCGAAATGGACGATCGCGCCGCCCGCCTGATGCGCGCCGAGATTGTTGAGGAGATGGCAGACACCCTCGCCCCCGCCGCCGTCCGCCGCCTGACTGAGGTGCAGAACGGCGAGGATTTTGCCAAGCTGGTGGATCAGATCGCCCGCATCCGCACCTCTTTCACCCCGCCGATGGGGGCCGAGGCGGTGTGGCGGATGTTCGGCCTGCCGCAGGGATTTGGCGCGGCGGATGTGCTGGCCGAGGTGTTTCTGGGAGGTGAGGCGGAACTTATCACAGCCCTCGGCCCTCTTCTGCGGGCAGGATCGAAGACTGACGCGCAGGCCGCCGACACTTTGGCCGCGCTGGACCTTTCGACCCCAAACCTTGCGACCCTGACCGCGCTTGAAGGCGTGCTTCTGAACAAGGACGGATCGAAAGACCCGGCAAAGCATTTCGCTGCCAAGATCGGCGACTTTCCCACCAAGGACACCCGCAAAGCGCTGGGAGCGCTCATTGACCCGCTGAACGACCTGATGGCCCGGGTAGAGGGCGCGCGTCACCTCCGCCTTGCCCTTGCCACCGCCGAAAAAACCCTCGCCCTGCACCAATTCGCCGGGGCCTTCCTGCCGGAGTATGAGGCGCGGAAGGCTACGCGGGGCCTTCTGGACTTTGACGACCTCATCTCCCGCGCGCGGGCGCTTCTGACCGACCGGGGCTTGGCGGCCTGGGTCCTCTTCCGCCTTGATGGCGGGATTGACCATATCCTGGTGGACGAAGCGCAGGACACCAGCCCCGACCAGTGGGAGCTGATCGAAAACCTTGCAGCAGAGCTGACCTCGGGCCAGGGGGCCAGCAACCGGCCGCGCACGCTGTTTGTCGTGGGTGACAAGAAGCAGTCGATCTATTCCTTCCAAGGCGCCGATGTGGTGGCCTTTGACCTGAAGCGTGATCTTTTCCGCACTCGCCTTGCCGGGGGGGAGCCGCTGAATGAACGGCTACTGACCCATTCCTTCCGCTCTTCTCCCGCGATCCTGACGGTTGTGGACCGCACCTTGGACGGGCCCCAGCGCGACGCCATCGGGGGCACCTCCAGCCACATCGCGTTCAACGAAGGCCTGCCCGGGCGGGTGGATGTCTGGCCCGTGGTGGAAGCCGCGGCCAAGCTGGAGCAGGGGCCCTGGGAAGACCCGCTTGACCAGCCCCACCCCGAGGACGCCGAGGTTGTTCTGGCCCGCAACATTGCCGCCAGGATCAAGGCGCTGGTGACGGGGGGTGAGCAGATCCCGCAGGTGCCGAAGAACGGCGGGCCATCCGCGCGCCCCGTCCACTACGGCGACTTTCTGATCCTCGTGCAGCGCCGGTCGCCGCTGTTTCATGAGATCATCCGTGCCTGCAAGGCGCTTGACCTGCCCATCGCGGGCGCTGACCGGCTGAAGCTGGGCGGTGAGATGGCGGTCAAGGACCTGTCGGCGCTGCTCGCGTTCCTCGACACGCCGGAAGATGACCTGTCGCTGGCCGCTGTCCTGCGGTCCCCCCTTTGCGGCTGGTCTGAGCGGGACCTGTATCAGCTGGCCCAGCCCCGGAAAGGGTATCTGTGGGAGGCGCTGCGTGACCATCCCGGCTATGCCGGGACCCGCGCTTTCCTGGATGACATGCGCGGTCAGGCCGATTTCCTGCGCCCCTATGACCTGATCGAACGCGTCCTGCACCGCCACGACGGCCGCCGCAAACTGCTGTCGCGGCTCGGGCCTGAGGCGGAGGATGGGATTGATGAGCTTCTTTCCCAGGCGCTGGCCTATGAGACGTCGGAAGTGCCCAGCCTGACCGGCTTCCTCGTCTGGATGGAGACGGACGATGTCGAAGTGAAGCGCCAGCTTGACGGTGAAGGCTCTCGCATCCGGGTGATGACCGTCCACGGTGCCAAGGGGCTGGAGGCCGAGATTGTCATCCTGCCGGATACCGGCGACCGCAGGCCGAACGACAAGGATGAACTTTACCGCCTGCCGGGGGGCGAGGCCGTCTGGAAGGTGACGAAAACCGAAAGCCCCGCGCTGATTTCGGCGGAGCGTGAGGCCCGGGCTGCGCGTGAAGCGGCGGAACGGCTGCGCCTTCTCTATGTCGCGATGACGCGGGCGCGCTGCTGGCTGATCGCGGTGGCGAAGGGTGCGGTGACGCAGCCCGATTGCTGGTACAACCTGATCCGCGCCGGGGTGGACCGGTCGCAGGCCATCACTTTGGACGATGGCACCCTGCGGCACGGCTTTGGCGACTGGCCTTCGCCGCTGGTGACCGCGAAACCCAAGGCGCTGCCGGTCGTACTGCCCGATTGGGCCAACCGCCCCGCCCCTGACGCCCCTCGCGCGGCAAAGATCCTGTCGCCATCGGACCTTGGCGGTGCCAAGGCCCTGCCCGGCGAACCGCTGTATCCTGAGGAAGAGGCCAAGGCCCGTGGCACCGCGCTGCATCTTCTTTTGGAACGCCTACCACTGGCCGATCCTTCCGCCTGGGAGACCATTGCCACCGCCCTTGTCCCGGACCCAGCCATCGCCAACGCCCTTCTGGCTGAGGCGCGGGCGGTGCTGACCACTCTGCCCCCGCTTTTCACCGCCGAAACACTGGCCGAAGTCGCGGTGACGGGCCTGTGGAACGGGCAACAAATGCTCGGCAACATTGACCGGCTGCTGGTCAGCCCCGACCGGGTGCTGGTGATCGACTACAAGTCGAATGCCCTGATCCCGGCCAGCCCTGCCGAGGTGCCCGAAGGCATCCTCCGCCAGATGGGGGCCTATGCGCATCTGGTGGGTCAGATCTACCCCGACCGCCGGGTTGAGGTGGCAATCCTGTGGACCCGCGGTCCCGTCTTGATGCCGCTTGATCCCGACATCGTGAGGTTGGCCTTGTCGCGTGCCACGATACCTTGACGTTCACCCCTCGCGTCCATACCTTCCCAGCCTCACATTCAAGGAGAGATGATCATGGGCGCTGCCACCGTCGCCGTATCGGACGCCACTTTCGATGCCGAGGTCCGCAACTCGCCGATCCCGGTCGTGGTGGATTTCTGGGCCGAATGGTGCGGCCCGTGCCGCCAGATCGGCCCGGCGCTGGAAGAGCTTGCCGCGCAATACGCCGGCAAGGTGAAGATCGTGAAGGTGAACGTGGACGAAAACCCGGAAAGCCCCGCCGTTCTCGGCGTGCGCGGCATCCCGGCGCTCTTCATGTTCAAGGACGGTCAGGTCGTGTCAAACAAGGTCGGCGCCGCTCCGAAAGCCGCGCTGGAAACCTGGATCAAGTCGGCGATCTGATTGCTCGGTAGGATTGTTCGCCCGGCTCCCGGTGACAGGGGCCGGGCGCATCTATTTTGCGGACCGCCACAGTCCGACGATGTCACGTTCAAAAAGGGCAGGGCCAACGTAGGACAGGTCTTCGTCCCGGAAGGGTCCGGACCGGACCGGTTTGCGGTGCAGGCTCCAGCGCGCGAAGGTCTCGGCGCGTTCCATCTTGCGGGTCAAAAGCAGGCAAAGATCGGCCCGCTTCGGCAATGACAGGTCCCACTCTGGCGGGAACAGGATCACGGCGGCGGCGGCAAGATCGGCCTCGGTCGGCACAGTCGCAGCGGTCCAGTCCAAGAGGTTGACCACCGGGAAGGCCCCCGCTTCGCCCTCGGTATGGCCGATGACATGCAAGGCCAGCCACATGCCGCCCGTCTGCCGGTAACCCACGATTTCGCCCAACTCCCAAGCCGAAACGAACCCACGCTTTGCCCTTGACTTCGTTGGCGGCTTTTGCGGCAGACGCAGACGGTCGGCCAGCCTGGCCAGTTCCGCCAAGCGCTTTGGTCCAAGCCCGGCTTCCTCCCAACGTGCCAACGCCTCGCGCCGGGCAATGATTTGCAAGGCCCGGTCGCGGGTGTCGTCATCCAGCCGCCCCATGTTCCAGGCCGTGGCCGCCAGCGCCAGCCAAACGATCGGACCATCCTCGGCGTCGCCCAACGCGCTGGCAAACTGCTTCAGGACCGTCTCTCGTGCGGCCGGCGCGTCCAACCCATCCGCAATCGCCCGGCGATACGCATCACGTACGTCGCAAGCCGTATCTTCCGCAAATATCCCCGCACCCCAGGCACCCATGTACAACCTCCTGCCTCACCCTCGAACAGAGTGCCGCGTGGCGTCACCCGCGTAAACCAGGGTCGCAGCCTCTTGCCGCTTCCCAACCAGCCACTTTTCCTGTATGCGCCCGCCATCTGTGACGTGCGGCCCACCCCCGGGGCACATGCAAAGGATGCGGGGGGAAGGGCGGCAATGGGGCCGCCGGTTAAAGGGACACCGGCAGGGGTCGGGTCCTATGAGGAATGATACATGTTCAATGTGACGAAGAAATCCATCCAGTGGGGCAATGAAACGCTCTCGCTGGAAACCGGGAAAGTTGCGCGCCAGGCCGATGGGTCGGTGATTGCAACGCTGGGCGAGACCCAGGTGATGGCCAACGTGACCTTTGCCCGCAGCGCAAAGCCGGGCCAGGACTTTTTCCCCCTGACGGTGCACTATCAGGAAAAATACTATGCCGCGGGCAAGGTGCCCGGTGGCTTCTTCAAGCGTGAAGCGCGTCCGTCCGAAAAGGAAACGCTGACCTCGCGCCTGATCGACCGGCCAATCCGCCCCTTGTTCGTTGACGGCTTCCGCAACGAAGTGCTGGTGATGGCGACCGTGCTGTCCTGCGACCTGGTGAACGATCCCGACATCGTCGCGATGATCGCCGTGTCCGCCGCGCTGACGATCTCCGGCGTCCCGTTCATGGGCCCGATCGGTGCGGCCCGCGTTGGTTTTGAGGGCGGCAAGTACGTCCTGAACCCCGCGATGGACGACATGACGCAACTGCGCATGAAGCCCGAACAGCGGCTGGACCTTGTCATCGCCGGCACCAAAGACGCCGTGATGATGGTGGAATCCGAAGCCTATGAGCTGACCGAAGAAGAAATGCTGGGCGCGGTCGTCTTTGGCCACGAACAGATGCAGCCCGTGATCGACCTGATCATGGACTTCGCCGAAGACTCGGCCAAGGAACCCTTCGACTTCACCCCGCCCGATTACTCGGACCTTTACGCCAAGGTGAAGAAGGCCGGTGAAAGCCTGATGCGCGCGGCTTTCGCGCTGCGGGACAAGCAGGAACGCACCACCGCCATCGAAGCCGCCGTTGCGGCCGTGAAGGCCAAGATGTCGGACGAGGATCAGGCTGATCCGAACCTCTACCCCGCGATCAAGAAGCTGGAAGCAGCGGTTCTGCGCGGTGACGTCGTGAAGAACGGCACCCGGATCGACGGCCGTGACACCAAGACCGTCCGCCCGATCACCTGCGAAACCGGCATCCTGCCGCGCACGCATGGCTCGGCCCTCTTCACCCGCGGGGAAACCCAGGGGCTGGTGGTCACCACCCTCGGCACCGGCGAAGATGAGCAGATCATCGACGCGCTGAACGGCAACTACCGGTCGAACTTCATGCTGCACTACAACTTCCCCCCCTATTCGGTGGGCGAAGTGGGCCGCGTTGGTTCCCCCGGTCGTCGCGAAATCGGCCACGGCAAGCTGGCCTGGCGCGCGCTGCAGGCGGTTCTGCCTGCGCCGACCGATTTCCCCTACACCATCCGCGTCGTGTCCGAGATCACCGAATCCAACGGCTCGTCCTCGATGGCGTCGGTCTGCGGTGGATCGCTATCCATGATGGATGCGGGCGTTCCGCTGAAGGCTCCGGTCGCTGGCGTGGCCATGGGTCTGATCCTGGAAGAAGACGGCAAATGGGCCGTTCTGACCGACATCCTGGGTGACGAAGACCACCTTGGCGACATGGACTTCAAGGTTGCGGGCACCGCGGCAGGCATCACCAGCCTGCAGATGGACATCAAGATCGCCGGCATCACGCCCGAGATCATGAAACAGGCGCTTGCCCAGGCGAAAGACGGCCGGATTCACATCCTTGGCGAAATGGCCAAATCGCTGACCTCGGCCCAGGCGTTCAGCGCCTATGCCCCGAAGATCGAAACGATGCAGATCCCGACCGACAAGATCCGGGAAGTGATCGGCTCTGGCGGCAAGGTCATCCGTGAGATCGTGGAGCTTTCGGGCGCCAAGGTCGACATCAACGACGACGGCATGATCAAGCTGGCGTCGAACGACGCGGCGGCGATCAAGAAGGCCTATGACATGATCTGGTCGATCGTGGCCGAACCCGAAGAGGGTCAGGTCTACACCGGCAAGGTCGTCAAACTGGTCGACTTCGGCGCCTTCGTGAACTTCTTCGGCAAGCGCGATGGTCTGGTGCACGTTTCCCAGATCGCCAACAAGCGCCTGAACCATCCGAACGAACTTCTGAAGGAAGGCCAAGAGGTCAAGGTCAAGCTTCTGGGCTTTGACGACCGCGGCAAGGTACGCCTTGGCATGAAAATGGTCGATCAGGAAACCGGTGAAGAGATCGTTGAAAAGAAAGAAGAATCGGCCGAAGGCTGATCCTTTCCAAACCGCAGAGTCTGGGCCCCGGGGGAAACCTTGGGGCCTTTTGATTTTGTGGGGTTGTGGGGGAATTACAGCTTCGTTATGTTATAGTATAACAGACACAGCGAGCCCCCAATGCAAGACACCCGCCTTCCCGTCACCGTCCTTTCCGGCTTTCTTGGCGCTGGGAAGACCACCCTTCTCAACCACGTTCTGAACAACCGCGACGGTCGACGCGTGGCGGTGATCGTCAATGACATGAGCGAGGTGAACATCGACGCCGACCTGATCCGTGAGGGGACAGAACTTTCCCGGGCCGAGGAAAAGCTGGTCGAGATGACCAACGGCTGCATTTGCTGCACCCTGCGCGATGACCTTCTGGTCGAAGTGCGGCGTCTGGCGGCGGAGGGGCGGTTTGACTATCTGATGATCGAAAGCACCGGCATTGCCGAGCCGATGCCCGTCGCCGCCACCTTCGATTTCCGGGATGAGGCGGGGGAAAGCCTGGCCGATGTGGCGCGGCTGGACACGATGGTCACGGTCGTCGACGCCATCAACCTGCTGCGCGACTTTGCCAGCCATGACTTTCTGGCCGACCGGGGCGAAAGCTTGGGCGAGGGGGATGAGCGGACGCTGGTCAACCTGCTGACCGACCAGATCGAATTCGCCGATGTGGTGATCTTGAACAAGGTTGGCGATGCGGGGCCAGAACGTGCCGATGCCGCCCGCAAGATCATCAAGGCGCTGAACCCGGATGCAAGGCTGATCGAGACGGATCGTTCGGTGGTCGACCCGGATGAAATCTTCGATACCAACCTTTTCGACTTTGATCGCGCGGCAGAGCATCCGCTTTGGGCGAAAGAGCTGTACGGCTTCGCCCACCACACGCCAGAGACGGAAGAATACGGCATCTCCTCTTTCGTTTATCGCGCCCGCGCGCCGTTTCATCCGGGACGCATCCATGCGCTGCTGAATGGCGACCTGCCCGGCGTGATCCGCGCCAAAGGGCATTTCTGGATCGCCAGCCGCCCGAACTGGGTGGCCGAATTTAGCCTGGCCGGGGCCGTCTCCTCAGTCGCCCCGCTTGGCGGCTGGTGGGCGAGCGTGCCGAAAGAGCGTTGGCCCACCCACCCCGACGCCCTGGCCGAGGTGGCGGGCAAGTGGCAGGAACCCTGGGGTGACCGGCGGCAGGAACTGGTCTTCATCGGCCACGGCATGGATGAGGCCGTCCTGCGCGCCAAGCTGGATGCCGCCCTGATCCCCGCCAGCGCCTTCACGCCCGAGGCATGGGCCGACCTGCCAGACCCCTTCCCCGGCTGGCGGCGCAAGGCGGCATGACCGTCAATCTTTCCTCGCCCCGCGCCCGTTGGCGGCGCGCAGACCCCATGGCCGCTTATGATCGACTTCCCCCCGATCTGCGGTCCTGGCTGGCCGAGGCCGCACTTCCCTGGAGCGCGGCCTCGGTCCACCGCCTGTGGCAGCGCGCCTTGCGCGAAACCGGTTGCGCCAAGGCCGCGCGGGACCGTTTGGCCCGGGTAGAAGCAAAGACCTTGGCCAGAGAGGCTGCAATGGTCTGGGGTCGCAGCCACCCCTCCGCCACGCAGCGGCGGTAGCAGACTGCGCCGGATGGTTAGCTGCGCTGGGGCGTGCCGGACAGATAGCGCAGGCGCGCGAATTCGACGAAGATGATTAGGCTCAAGCGGTACTGGACCCACATCAGGCGCAGCTTGTCTTGCGCGGACAACCGGGGATCAAGCGCGATCCTTCGCAAATCTCTGGAGCGTGGCAGCAGATAACTGGCCGTCGACCGTCCCTTTTCCTTACGGGTCATCTCCCTGTGATGGCGATTTCCGGTCAGGCGCCGCGCCTTCTTTGCCAGATCGGCAAAACTCTCACGCGCTGGATGGCGGATCAGGGTAGACTGGCTCAGAACGATTGCACTGCCCAGTTCGTTCGCACGCGTCCCCCATTCCCGATCCCCGCCCGAGAAAGCGTCTTCGCTGAACGGCCCAACCAGATCAAACGCCGCCCGCCGGGTCACCAGATTGGCCGTGGCGCACCAGCCCTTGCTGGCATAGGTCGCCTGCTGCAAGGAATGCATGCGGTCGTAAAGCTCCGGTCCAGTCCAGGTCCTGCCCTTGGGGAACAGCTGGACGGCGCCTGCGATGCGGTCAATCGGGCGAAGCCCGGTCAAGGTGGCAAGGCCGTTTTCAATCCACAGCCGGCCAGGCTGGCAATCGCTGTCGGTGAAGAAAAGCGCGTCGGCCTTCGCCAACCCAAGTGCCGCATTGCGGGCCGCATAGCTGCCGGGTTTCGGCACATGGATGACCCGGGCGTTCAGCGGAAGCCGCAGCGAGGCCGGAACCACGGGATCAGCGTTGTTATTGGCGACGATGACCTCAAATCTGTCTTGCGCAACGCTTTGAAGGACAAGGCAATCCAGGCACTTCTGCAGAGCGGGCCAGTCGCTGTAAGTCGGGATAATCACGCTGGCTTCAGGGGGCATCTTCTGGCTTTCCTGGCGTGAATAATTCACACAGCCCTGATTCTTTGAAGGACCCATTCCGCGACGTCAAGCCCGACCGGCTGCGGAACCAGTCAAACAGAGACGGGCCTTCGGACGCATCCGAAGGCCCGTTTGTCAGCCCATGATCAGACCGGCGATTTCGCAAAGCGCAGGTAGGGCAGCTTGATGTCCAGCGGGCCAAACCGTTCGGTCGCCTGTTCGTTGTTCAGGGACAGCGCCACGATCACATCCTGCCCGGGCACCCAGTTGGCCGGGGTCGCCAGCGGTACGCCGTCGGTCTTTTGCACCGCATCCAGCGCGCGCAGGATCTCGGCGAAGTTGCGGCCCACACTCATCGGGTAGGTCATCGTCAGGCGTACCTTCTTGTCCGGCCCGATGATGTAGACCGTCCGCACCGTTGCCGAATGGGCCGGGGTACGGCCTTCCTGCGGCAGGTAGTAGTCGGCCTCCAGCATGTCATAGGCCTTGGCCACGGTCAGGCTGCTGTCATCGATGATCGGGAAATCGGCCGGCGCGCCGCCGAAAGCCTCGATATCGCGTTTCCATTTCTCGTGGTCCTGAACGCTGTCCACCGACACGCCGATCACCTTGGTGTTGCGCTTGGCCCATTCCGGGGCCAGCTGCGCCACCGCGCCGAACTCAGTCGTGCAAACCGGCGTGAAATCGCGCGGGTGGCTGAAGATGATCGCGTAGCTGCCGCCCAGCCAGTCATGGAAATGGATCGTGCCGGCGGTGCTTTCGGCGGTGAAATCTGGGGCAATGTCGTTGATGCGGACGGACATGGGGAAACCTCTGTCAGGTGGGATGGGTCTGGGGTGAACATATGGGATGCGGGACAATGTTTCACCCCCTTGCCCGATCCTAGGGAAATTTAGGAACGGATTCCTAACATCGGGGCGAAAAACAACATCTTTCTTCCCCGCCGCCCAGTCGTGGCAGAGCGTTGTTTCAGTCGAAAGTGCCCGTCACCCGGCCAAACAGCATGAAGGCGCGCGAGGTGCGTGTGTCCGACAGATCCGCCAGTTCCGCGTCCGAGGCGTTCGGTTCAAACGCGGCGAAGGTCTTGTCGAAGGTCCGCAGGAAATGGTGCGCGGCGTCGCGGAAGACCGGGTCAGCCTTCATCCGCGCCGCCGTCAGCGCCAGCGCCGTCCGGTCGCGGATGCCCCCAAGCGCTGCGATGGACCGGCCGCGTTCCCCGGTGGCGAAGCGGCGCCACAGGTCGGGCTGGCACAGGTCGGGCTTCAGGTCATCCATATAGATGCCGTCCTGGCTAAGCAGCGTCAGCACATCTTGCGCCGCGCGGATCAGCTTGGCCACCGTCCGGTCCTCCAGCGCCAGCCGCAGGGCGCGAAAGCCTTCGCGGTCGTCGGGCGTTTCGGGAAACTGCAGCGCGCGCACGAAATCGGCCACCGTCAGGGGCGACCGCAGGTCATCCGCCGGCGTGCCAAGCGCCAGCGCCGGCTGTTCGGCACTTGGGTCGGCGACCGGCTTGGCAAGTGCCACTTTCCGGTCAGCCGACGGCACCGTCAGCGCCGCATCCCTGCGTGAGGTGAAGGTGGCCAGCACCGATTCCGCCTGTTTGGTGGCGGCGGCAATCTCGTCAATCTTGCGCTCGACCGATGGGGTCATCCCACCGCCTTGCGGGGCCTGAGCCTGTGCCTGCACATAGCTTGAGCGCATCGCCTCGACCGTGGCTTGCAGACGCGCGGCCTCGGCCCGAAGTTCGCGCACCGACCGCAGCGTCGTCACCACCACCCAGATCAGCGCGACCGGCAGGAACACCATCAGCAGCGTCATCACCAGCCCAAAGGTCTGCGCGTCGCTGCCGGGCGGGGTGATCAGCACATAGCCAAGGATCAGCAGGACCCAGATCAGGCTAAGGCCTGCGCCCGCCATCTCAAGCCCGCGGCCGGTTGGTGCCTCTGCCAGCGGGGGCGGATCTTTCGGGGCCAATGGCGCCAGTCGGGCGCCCATGGGTTTGGCCCCGGCAGATTTGGCGCCCAGTTCTGGCCTTTGCAGGTCTTGCGTGGGTTTCATCAGGGGTTCCCCTGATCAGACATAGCGGATCGACAGAATTTCATAGGTCCGGGTGCCCCCCGGGGTCTTCACGTCAACGGAATCACCCTCTTCCTTGCCAATCAGCGCGCGGGCAAGGGGAGAGCGGATGTTGAGCAGACCATTCTCGATGTCGGCCTCGGTCTCACCGACGATCTGATAGGTTTTCTCATCGCCGTTATCGACATCGGCCAGCGTCAAGGTCGCACCGAACTTGACCGAGCCCGAAAGTTTGGTCGGGTCGATGACATCGGCCAAGGACAAGGTGCCCTCAAGCTCCTTGATGCGGCCTTCGATGAAGCCCTGCTTTTCGCGTGCGGCGTGATACTCGGCGTTCTCCGACAGGTCGCCATGCTCACGCGCTTCGGCGATATCACGGATGATGGCCGGACGGTCGACCGTCTTCAGCTGCTTCAGCTCTTCATCCAGGGCGACATAGCCGCGCCGGGTCATCGGGATCTTTTCCATAAGCCTTCCACACGAAAAGAAGAAGTCACAGGCCGGTTTTCGGCCCATGACTTCGGACTTGTCTTGGCCCTTACCTGATCCGATGGGGCAGCCAATTGCAAGGGGGCATGCCGGGGACCGGCGGCGCATCGTCGCAGCCGGGACAGAAAGTTTCGCCCCGGAATGGCGGCATGGTGTGATGTTGCGTCACGGTTGACCAGTGGTTGACCCCAGGCGCAGCTTGCGGCAACAGGAAGGCCGCGAAAACTCCAGCGTTTCACGGCAAAGACCGCCCGAGAAGGACAAGCGATGACAGCGATCCAGCGCGAGAAGATGGACTATGATGTGGTGATCGTCGGGGCCGGGCCTGCGGGCCTGTCTGCCGCGATCAAGCTGAAACAGCTGGATGCTGACCTGTCGGTCGTCGTGCTGGAAAAAGGGTCCGAGGTTGGGGCGCATATCCTCTCCGGCGCGGTGCTGGACCCGGTCGGTCTGGATGCGCTTCTGCCCGACTGGCGGTCGATGGACGCGCCGATCAAGACCCCGGTGACGGAAGACAACTTCTACATGCTGGGGCCGGCCGGGCAGATCCGCATCCCGAACTGGCCGATGCCGCCCCTGATGAACAACCACGGCAACTACATCGTCAGCATGGCCAACGTCTGCCGCTGGATGGCGGGCGTGGCCGAGGGGCTGGGGGTCGAGATTTTCCCCGGCATGTCCTGTTCCGAATTGGTGTTCGAGGGCGATACGGTCGTCGGCGTCGTCGCCGGTGAGTTTGGCCGCGACCCAGAAACCCGCGAACCGGGGCCAAGCTATGAGCCGGGGATGGAACTGCGCGGCAAGTATGTCTTCCTGTCGGAAGGCGTGCGCGGCAGCCTGTCGAAACAGGTGATCGAAAAGTACCAGCTCTCCAAAGGCAAATGCCCGCAGAAATACGGGCTGGGCATGAAGGAAATCTGGGAGATCGACCCAGAAAAGCACCACCTTGGCCGGGTGACGCACACGATGGGCTGGCCCCTCGGCAAGAACGCAGGCGGCGGCAGCTTCATCTACCACCTTGAGAACAATCAGGTTTATGTGGGCTTCGTGGTCCACCTGAACTACGAAAACCCGCACCTCTACCCCTACATGGAATTCCAGCGCTTCAAGCACCACCCGATGGTGGCCGAGCTTCTGAAGGGCGGCAAACGCGTGGCTTACGGCGCCCGCGCGATTTCCGAGGGTGGCTGGCAGTCGATCCCGAAGATGGTCGCCCCCGGCGTGGCGCTGCTGGGCTGTTCGGCTGGCCTCGTGAACGTGCCCCGCATCAAGGGCAACCACAACGCCATGCTGTCAGGCATCGCCGCGGCTGAGGCGGCCCATGTCGCCATAAAGGCCGGCCGTCAGGGGGATGAGCTTGCGGGATACGAGGCGCAGGTCCGCACCGGCCCGATTGCGAAAGACCTGAAGAAGGTGCGCAACGTCAAACCGCTCTGGTCGCGCTACGGCCTGGTCGCCAGCCTGATGGGCGGCGGCGTCGACATGTGGCTGAACACCGTAGGCCTGACCGCCTTCGGCACCCTGAAACACGGCAAGACCGACGCCGCCGCCACGGGTCTGGCCAAGGACCACAAGCCGATCGACTACCCCAAGCCCGACGGCAAGCTGTCCTTCGACCGGCTGACCAACGTCGCCTTCAGCTTCACCAACCATGACGAGAACCAGCCCGCCCATCTGACGCTGAAAGACCCCTCGGTCCCCATCGCGATCAACCTGCCGAAATACGCCGAACCCGCGCAGCGCTATTGCCCGGCGGGAGTGTATGAGGTGATCGGCGAAGGCAACGACGCCCGCTTTCAGATCAACTTCCAGAACTGCGTCCACTGCAAGACCTGCGATATCAAGGACCCGTCGCAGAACATCAACTGGACCACCCCGATGGGCGGCGGTGGCCCCAACTACCCCAACATGTGACGCCTCACGCAAGAGTGTTGCCGAAACGTGGCCGGAAACCGGGCCGGGCCGCAAGGTCCGGCTTGGCCGCATTGCCTTGCCCGCCCATGCCCGCTAGCCTTGATGCATCGCCCAAGGAGAGCCCCATGCCCCACGCCGTTTCCCGCACGCTGACCGCCCTGGTTCTGGCCGCCGTGCTGGCCACCCCCCTCCGGGCGGAAGGTGGCGGGGACGCAGGGGCCTACCTCGCCGCCCGTGTCGCCGAATCGCAGAACGATTTCCGCGCCGCCGCCGGCTGGTACGGCAAGGCGATCCTGTCGGATTCCGGCAATCTCCGCCTTCTCGAAGGCGCCATCCTGGCCGAGCTTGGGAACGGCGATTTCGCCATCGCCGTTGAAGCCGCCCGCCAGCTGAAGGCGCTGGAAGGCCCGCCCAGCCAGCTTGCCGAATTCGCCCTTCTGGCCGATGAGGCCATGCGTGAAGATTACGCCGCCATCCTAGCCGCCGCCGAAGGTGACCGTGATCTGGGCGAGTTGGTGAACGCGCTGGTCAAGGCCTGGGCCCATGTCGGGACCGGCAAGATGTCCGATGCGATCACCGCGTTCGATGCCGTCGCCGCCACCAAGGGGTTGGAGGCGTTCGGCCTTTACCACAAGGCCCTCGCCCTGGCGTCGGTTGGCGATCTGGAAGGTGCAGATGAAATCCTGTCCGGCCGCGCCTCGGGTCCGGTCTTCGTCATGCGGCGCGGGGTGCTGGCCCATGCCCAGATCCTCAGCGGGCTGGAACGCAACGCCGATGCGCTGGCCCTGCTGGACCGGTCCTTCGGCCCCGGCCCTGACCCAATCATTGACGCCCTGCGCCGCCGGCTTGAGGCGGGTGAGCCTGTGCCCTTCGACACCGTCCGCACCGCCCGCGATGGCATCGCCGAGGTGTTCTTCACCGTCTCCACCGCCCTCAATGGTGAGGCGGACGCCGTCTATACCCTTCTTCATCTGCGCGTCGCGGGCTACCTGCGTCCTGATCACACGGATGCGCTTCTTCTGACGGCCGACGTGCTGGACGGGCTGGGACAGCACCAGCTTGCGGTGGAAACCTACGCGCTTTTCACCCCCGAAAACCCGGCCTTCGTCTCGGCCGAAATCGGTCGTGCCAGTGCCTTGCGGTCGCAAGACAAGTCCGACGCGGCACTTGAGGCACTGCAGGCCCTGGCCCGCAGCCATGGGGACCTGCTTGGCGTGCAATTCGCGCTGGGTGACCTTCTGCGTATGGAAGAACGCTTTGACGAGGCCGAGGTCGCCTATACCGCCGCCATCGACCTTCTGCCTGAGGTGGGTGAAGATGACTGGGTTCTCTTCTTCTATCGCGGCATCTGCCACGAACAGTCGAAAGACTGGGCCGCGGCAGAGGCTGACTTCCGCCGCTCGCTGGAACTGAACGGCAACCAGCCGCAGGTCCTGAACTACCTTGGCTATGGGCTGGTGGACCGCGGCGAAAAGCTGGATGAAGCGCTGGGCATGATCGAAAAGGCCGTCGCCGCCGATCCCGACAAGGGCTACATCATCGACAGCCTGGCCTGGGCCTACTTCCGGCTGGGCCGCTATGAAGACGCGCTGGAACCGATGGAACGCGCCTCGCTGCTGGAGCCGGTTGATCCCATCGTGACCGACCACCTTGGCGATGTCTACTGGATGGTCGGTCGCAAGCTTGAGGCGCAGTTTCAGTGGCGCCGCGCCCTGTCCTTCGACCCGACCGAGAAGGACGGCGAGCGGATCCGTCGCAAACTTGAAATTGGCCTCGATGCCGTGATGGCCGATGAGGCAGCGGCCGCAGCCACACCCTCCGCCCCGGTCGAGGCGGCTGAAACGGCCCCTGACAATGGCGGCTGACGCGGTTTCCGAGGACGCGCCTGCCAAGATCAACCTCTGTCTGCATGTCACCGGGCGGCGGGCGGATGGCTATCACCTGTTGGACAGTCTGGTCGTCTTCGCCGGGGTCGGGGACCGGGTAACCGTCGCCGGGCATCGCGGCACCACGCCCGAAGGGGCCGCAGTGGATGTGCCCGCGCTGATGACCGCCGCCTACCGCCAGGACGGGTCGGATCAGAGCGCAGATCGGGGGCGCGTGCTGGCCATCGGCCTTGGTGCGGCGGCAGGGTCGGGCCTGCGCCTGGGGATCAGTGGCCCCGAAGCCAAGTCGCTCGTGCCTGATGCCGACAATCTGGTGCTGCGGGCGGCGCAGGCGATAGGTCTGGCCGATGGTGGCCTGTCGCTGTGGAAGGCGCTGCCGGTGGCCTCCGGCATCGGGGGTGGTTCGGCCGATGCGGCGGCGACGCTGCGGGCCATCGCGCGCTGGACCGGGCTGCCCTTGCCGTCGGCGGAAAAGGTGCTGGCGCTGGGTGCCGATGTGCCGGTTTGCCTGGCCGGTCGCCCTGCCCGGATGCAAGGCGTGGGTGAGGTTCTGACGCCCCTCCCGCCCCTGCCCGCGCTGTGGTGCGTGCTGGTGAACCCGCGCGTGCCAGTCCCGACGCCCCCGGTCTTTGCCGCGCTCCAGTCTCGCGAAAACCCTCCGGTGCCTGACGTGCCGGTCGCGGCACTCAAGTCCGCTGCGGACTTTGCCGAATGGCTGGCCACATCCACCCGCAATGACCTTGTACCACCCGCCCTGGCCGTGGCCCCGGTGCTGGCAGAGGTGCAAACCCCCCTCGCCACCACCCCCGGCTGCCTTCTGGCGCGGATGTCTGGCTCGGGCGGCACCCACTTCGGGCTGTTTTCTACGGAAGCGGCCGCCAAAGCCGCCGCTCTGGGGCTGCGCACCGCCCACCCCGGCTGGTGGATCGCCGACGCCCCGCTGCTATACTGACCCGGCGCGCTGGTCGGTCTGCCGCGTTGCACTTGCTGGATGGCTTGCGCGGGAATTCTGGCCGGTAGAGCCAAAAACCTGTCCCCGCTCGCCGGGTTTCCTCACCGCTGTCCCCGACGGGTCTGACTGGCCGCGCCATCCGCCCAGCCCGATCCTTCGCGCTGACGCATCACCTCCTGCCAGCTGTCACATCCACCAATCCGCTTCGGCCACAAGGGTCGTGCACAGCCCAGCCCGTGGGGCCAGCAGGAACACGGCCAATCCTTAACATTTCCTGAAAATGGAAATGTAACCCATTGATTATATGTACCTTGGGCCAGTGTCCCTGCCCGGGACACCCTTCCCGGAGCCCATCAGAAGTAACTCCTGACCAGCGCCCCCGAGATCAGCGCCCAGCCATCCGCCACCACGAAAAACGCCAGCTTGAACGGCAGCGACACGACCGCCGGCGGCACCATCATCATCCCCATCGACATCAGGATCGCCGCGACCACAAGGTCGATGATGAGGAAGGGCAAGAAGACCATGAACCCGATCTCGAAGGCCCGCTGAATCTCCGAGAGCAGGAACGACGGCACCAGCAGTGAAAGGGGCGCCTCAGCCGGTGGGACGGGCACCGTGGCGCGCAGGTCCTGCAGGGTCAGAAAGGTATCGGGGTCAACCCGCAGCGCCATGAACTCACGGAACGGCAGGATGGCAGCCTGCAGCGCCGGGGCCACCTCCATCTGACCGGTGGTCATCGGCTCGATCCCGGTCACCCAGGCCTGGGTAAAGACCGGGTCCATCACATACCAGGTCAGGAACAGCGCCAGGCTGATGATGACCATGTTCGGCGGCGCCTGCTGCAACCCGATCGCCTGCCGCAGGATCGACAGCACCGTGACGATGAAGGGAAAGCAGGTGACCATCACCGCCAGCCCCGGCACGATGCTGAGCAGCGTGATCAGCAGCAACAGCTGCACCGACCGCAGCGACAGCGAATTGCCGTCGACCGCTTCGCCAAAATTCAGCGACAGCTCCTGCGCCAGCACAGGGCCGGCCAGCAGCATCAGCGCCAGGGCAAGGGGCAGGCTGCGGCTCACAGCCCACCGCGCAGGTTGGCAACCTCGGTCAGGCGGACGGCCAGCTGGCCCGCATTCTCGCCTTCAAGTTCCGTCAACTCACCCCGGGCGATCAGCCGGTCGCCGACGTAAAGCTCTACCGGGTCATCGACACGGCGGTCCAGCTGGAGGACGGCGTCCTTGGACAGTCGAAGGAGGTCACGCACCAAGGGTCGGGCGCGGCCGACGGAAATGGTCACCTCGATCGGGACCTGCGAAAAGGGGTTGCTGTCGGCCAATTCATCCATGGGTCGTCTCCTTGGTGTTCAGATTGAAGTACGCCCTTACGGCGGCGCTGATGTCGGCGGTGACCTGGGTCAGATCGACCTTGGTTTCCGAGGTGCCAAAGCGGATGTAGACCTGCCCATCGCCCAGCGAGGGTTCCTCTTCGATCACCATCGGCAGGCCAGTCGCTTTGGTGATCAGCTCTTCGACGCTGTCCCGTGCCGCAGGGTTGAGAACAAGGATCAGCGGCGTATCGGCCAGGCTGTCGGCGATCGGCATCAAGGCCTCAAGCACCGTCGGCGCAAGGGCATCACGCGCGACTTCGGGCAGCAGGCGGTTGGTCATCTCCAGGATCAGCGGCTTGATCGCCTGCAAGACATGGCTGCGGGCATCCTGAAAGGTGAAGGCCAGGCTTTGCAGGTTGCGCGCCAGATCGGCGCGGATGCGGCTTTGGTCACCCTGCTGGGCGGCTGCCGCATCTTCCCAGCCGGCGGAATAGCCCTGCTCGAACGAGGCGATCTTGGCATCTTCCATCGCGCTCGCCTCGACCAGCGGCTGGGGGGTGCCGTCCGAGGCGATACTGCTGTCAAAGACTTCCAGCCGAAGCGAGGGCATCAGACCCGCTCCTCATCGGTTTCCATCCAGCCGCGCAGGATTTCGATCGATTCGGTCTGACGCTTTTCGATCAGACGGCGAAGGCGGGTGGCAGGGTCATCCTCGCCATCGACCCCGGCCATGTCGGACTTCTGGCCGGGATAGCCCGGGATGGCATAGCCGGTCTCAACCTCGCCATCGAGGGCGACGCCGGAATAGCCGCCCACGCCGGGCAGCGCCAGGGTCGGGGCGGGTCCGGCAATGGCCTGGCGTGCCGCGGCCGAGGTCAGGATCGGTCGGATCACGAAGAGGCCAAGGACCAGCGCGACCACAGCCAGAACCGCTGTCTGCACCATGGACAAGACATCCAGCGGCCCCATGGCGGGCAGGAAGCCTGCTTCGGCCACTGATCCCTCCGGCAGGGGAAGTTCCTGAAACTCAAGCGATTTCAGCGTCAGAACATCACCCCGCGTCTCGTCCAGACCCACGGCCGAGGCGACGAGTTCCCGCAACGTCGCCAGTTCCTCCTCGGCCCGGGGTGCCCAGCTGCGGGTGCCATCGGCGGCGGTGGTGACGACGCCATCGACCATGACCGCCACGGTCAGCCGCCGCGTGGCGCCCGGGCTGCGCAAAACCTCACGCTGGGTTTCGGAGACCTCATAGTTCACCCGCTCCCGCGTCTCAGAAGAGTTGCTTTGCCCTTGTGCGCCCGGTGCTGCATCACCTTCCGGCAGGTTCGAAGCAACGGTCACATCACCCCCAGGTTCGGTGCTGGAATCGGTCTTCTCTTCGGTTTCCGACGAGATCGCGACCCTGCCCTGCGGGTCAAACGTCCGCTCAGTGATCGATTCGCGTTCCGACACCAGGTCAACGGACACTTCAACGACGGACTTCCCGGGGCCCATACGGGCGGCCAGCAAACGTTCGACATTGCCCTTGATCACGGCGGCGCGGTCAGCGGCATCGCCGCTGTCGAACTCGGTCGTGTCCTGGCCGCCGATCAGCCCGGCCACCGTATCGATGATCTGCACCGTGTCCGGCGTCATGCCGGCGACGGCGCTGGCCACCAGATGGCGGATCGCGCGGGCCTGTGCCTCGCTCAGGTTGCCGGAAACCGTGGTCACCGTGACCGAGGCCGAGGCTTGCGTTTCGGGCTGAAAGGCGCGGGCCGGGGCGCTGGCAATATGCACACGGGCGGCGCGAATTTCGGGCAGGGCGAGGAGGGTGCGGGCAAGCTCGCCTTCCTTGGCACGCAGGTAAGCTGCGTCGAACATTTGCGAGGTGGTGCCGAAGCCCGAAAGGTTGTCCAAAAGCTCATACCCGCCGCCACCGGCAGCCGGCAGGCCTTCCGAGGCCAAAGCCATGCGCAGACTGTCGCGCTGCGAAGCATCGACAAAGATCGAATCGCCCGTGACCTGGTGCACGATCCCGCGCTGATCCAGGGCGGCCACAACCTCACCCGCGGCGGCGGGTTCAAGACCAGCATAAAGCAGCACCATGTCAGGCTGGCTGGCCATGCGGCTGAGGCCGATGATGGCCAGAAACATGGCAATTGTTGCGCCGGCGATGATCAGACGACGCCGGATATCAAGCGAGGACCAGATGGCGATTACATTCTGCAAGGCGATTCTCCGCTGTCGGCGCTTCTACCGATGAGCAACGAATGACGGGTCCCGCTTAACAATCGGTTAGTGACCTTTGGCCTATGGTCCGTCTTGTGCAGAAGGCGGAGGTTGGCCGTGGCAAGCGCTGTGGAAGCGGGCGAAGAGACAGTGAAGAAGCGGTCAAAACTGCCGCTTCTGATAGGGGTCGTGCTGGCATTGGTGCTGGGCGGCGGCGGGTTTTACGCCACCTGGTCCGGCATGATTCTTGGCGGCGACTCGCATGAGGCGGCGGACAAGGAAGGGGCGCCCGGACCCATGACCGGCATCGCCTTTGTGCCGCTGGAAACCATGGTGATCTCGCTTGGATCCGATTCGGGCAGCAACCATCTGCGTTTCACCGCGCAGGTTGAGGTGGTGGATACCGCAGTGGCGGATGTGACGCTGTTGGCTCCGCGGATTCTGGACGTGCTGAACAGCTATCTGCGCGCCATCGACACCGCAGCGATCGAAGACCCTAGCGCCATGGCAAAGCTGCGGTCGCAAATGCTGCGGCGCGTCCAGATCGTCACCGGTGAAGGCCGGGTGCGCGATCTGTTGATCACCGAATTCGTCTTGAACTGAAAGGGTGGGTCATGGACCTGATTGCCGACATTCTTCTTGTGGCGGGCTCGTTTGGTGCGGCCGTCTATTGTTATGTGCTCGCTACCCGGCTGAAGCGTTTCACCACGCTGGAAACGGGGATGGGCGGGGCGATTGCGGTCCTGTCGGCGCAGGTCGATGACATGACCGTGGCGCTGGAAAAGGCACGCGGGGCGGCGAACGGGTCTGCCGAAAGCCTGGAATCGCTGACCGCGCGGGGTGAGGCGGTGGCCAAGCGGCTGGAGCTTCTGGTGGCCGCGCTGCATGACCTGCCCGACCCCGCTGCCAAGCCCGCCGCCGCTCCGGTTGAGGATGCGGCCGAGGGTGAGCGCCGCCTGCGCTTTGTCCGTCGCCGCAGCACCCGTGACACGCTGGAGGCCGCGGAATGAGCGGGCGTCGCCGTGCCGGACGTGGCGCGCTGTTCATCGTAGCCATGCTCTTTGCCGCTTCCGGTGCTTTGCGGCTTGGATCGGGCGTTGGTGCGGCCCTGGCCCGGGCCGAAGAAGCGCCAGAGGTCGTCGAAACGGCTGAGCCGGCCCTGTGCGAAACCCCGGCAGCCCTGGCCGAAGCGCTGACCCTGCGCGAAACCCGGCTGGTGGCGCAGGAAGCCGCGATGCAGGACCGTCTGGCCGCGCTGGCCTTGGCCGATGCTGCGATTTCGCAGCGCATGACCGAGCTGCAGGCGATGGAGGATGAGCTGAAGGCGACGCTCGCCATCGCCGACGGTGCGGCCGAGGCGGATATCGAAAAGCTGACCGCAGTCTATGTAGCGATGAAGCCGAAGGATGCCGCTGCCCTCTTTGAGACCATGTCGCCCGAGTTTGCGGCCGGTTTCCTGGGCCGGATGCCCGCAGACGCTGCCGCTGCGATCCTGTCCGGCATGTCTTCGGAAGCGGCCTATGGCGTCAGCGTCATCGTGGCAGGCCGAAATGCAGGAGCGCCCACCGAATAATCCGGTGGTGAGAATGTCTTAACCCGGCGCACGGATACTGGGCGCTGCAACGAACACAGGTCCTCAGATGCTTGGCTTTGTCGGCATAGTCGTCATTCTTGTCATGGTTTTCGGCGGCTACGTGCTTGCCGGGGGCAAGATGGGCATCATCCTCAAGGCGCTCCCGTTTGAGATGATCATGATCGGGGGCGCGGCGGTCGGGGCCTTCCTGATTTCCAACGACATGTCGGCCGTCAAGCAGACGGTGCGGGACGTCGGCAAGGTCTTCAAAGGCCCGCGCTGGAAGACTGACGACTACCGCGATCTTCTTTGCCTGCTGTTCGAGTTGATCCGCCTGGCGCGGGCGAACCCCGTGGCGCTGGAAGAACACATCGAATCGCCCGAAACCTCGGCGATTTTCGGCAAGTATCCGCGGATCGTGCAGGACCATGAGGCGATGGAACTGATCTGCGACACGCTGCGTGCGGCATCCATGAACTATGACGACCCCCATCAAGTGGAAGAGGTTCTCGACAAGCGGATGGAGGCGACATTGCACCACGCAATGCACTCCAGCCACGCCTTGCAAACGGTGGCAGATGCGCTTCCGGCGCTGGGGATCGTGGCGGCCGTGCTGGGGGTGATCAAGACCATGGGCTCGATCGACCAGCCGCCCGAAGTGCTGGGCAAGATGATCGGTGGCGCGCTGGTCGGTACGTTCCTTGGGGTTTTCCTTGCCTATGGTCTGATGGGCCCCTTTGCGGCCCGGGTCAAAAGCGTGGTGGAAGAGGATACCCATTTCTACCACCTCATCCGTGAGGTTCTGATCGCGAATCTGCACCGGCACCCGGCCAACATCTGTATCGAAGTGGGTCGCCAGAACACGCCGCATCATGTCCGCCCGGGCTTCACCGCTCTGGAAGAGGCGATGCGGGCCCTGAAGCAGGATGCCGCATGATCCGCTTTCTGGCCCTGCTCTTGGTGATGGCGTTTCCGGCCGCTGCCGAAACCGCCCGGGTCTTCTCGGGTGAGCATGAAGGCTTTACGCGCCTGGTGGTGGAACTGCCCCAGTCTGGCGACTGGACGGTCGGGCGGACGCCTATGGGCTACGCCTTCGCCACCAACGCATCCTCGCTGACCGGATATGACCTGACCCGGGTCTGGGACCGGATTCCGCGCACCCGGCTGCAGGCCCTGCGCGCCGATCCGGAAACCGGCGTCCTGCAGTTGACGTTGGCCTGCCCCTGTCACGTCTTTCCGTTCGAATACCGCCCCGACATGGTGGTGCTAGACATCAAGGACGGCCCGCCGCCGCCTGGCTCAAGCTTTGAGACCGCCTTCACCGGCTCTGTCGACCCTGGTCTTGCGGAAGCGGCTGAGGCGATGCCGCTGCCGTTCAGCCTGCCCAAGCCCGAAACGGCTGAGGTGCCGGGGACCTATGACTGGCTTGAACGGACCAAGGCCGAGGGGCCGTCCACTGCCACGGCTTCGGCGACCTTGGACATGGCCAGCGGCGCCATGTCCCTGCAACCCCTGCGGGACGAATTGCTGGAACAGATCAGCCGCGGCGCAACGGTCGGCGTTGTGGACATGGTGTTGCCCGGCCCGCCCCCCGACGCGCCCGAGCATATTGGTGACGACCTGCCCTGGTCGCAGATCCGCATCGGCGAAATGCCCGGAATGACCGTCGGCGAAAACCGCCCGCCGGAAGGCATGACCGCTGAAGGCGGGGCCTGCATTGCCGACGAAACGCTGAACCTTCCCGCCTGGGGCCTTGACCGGCCGGCGCTTGGCCTCTTGTCCGAGGCGCGCTCGGGACTTTACGGCGAATTTGACCGGGTTGAGGCTGATGCCGTGATGCAGTCGATCCGCCTGCACCTTTACCTTGGTTTCGGCGCAGAAGCCCTGCAGATCGCCACTCTGATCGAGTCCGATGCTGCATCCGAAGTTGTGCGGACCTATGTCTCGATGGCGCGGCTGATCGATGGCGAAAGTGACCCATCGACCCCCTTTGTCGGCATGCTGGGCTGTGATGGGGCAGCGGCGCTGTGGTCGGCGCTTGCGCAAGACCGGCTGCCACCGGGCGCCCAAGTCAACGTTGAGGCGATCGTGCGCAGCTTTGTGGCGCTGCCCTCACACCTGCGTCGTGCGCTTGGGCCCGGTCTGGCGGAGAAGTTGCTGCAACGGGGTGACACCGACTTTGCCCGAATTGTCCGCGATTCGATCCAGCGTTCCCCTGACAGCACGGTCGCCGAAGTCGCGTTGCTGGATGCCAAGGCGGAGTTGCAGGCCGACCGGAACGACACCGCTCGGGATTTCGCCCAAGCCTCGGTCGCAGAAGGCAGCCAGTCGGTGGATGCCTTGCTTGCACTGGTCGAAGCGCATTTCCGCGACGCTGAGCCGCTGTCGCCCGAAATTGCCAGCGCCCTTGTCGCCTTCCAGCGTGAGGCTGCAACCGGGCAGAAGGCTCCGGCCCTGCAGCGTGCGCTGGTTCTAGCGCTGGCTTTGTCGGACCAGACACCGGCAGCCTTTGCCTTTGTCGAAGAAGCCAGGCTTGAGGTGCCTGATCTGTGGCAGGTGGCCCATCAGCGGGCGAATGATGATGATTTCCTGCGTCACGCCGTGCTGGCTCCGGACCAGCCACCGCCCCCGGTCAAGGCTGAGGTGGCCCTTGCGGTTGCCACCCGGCTGGTTGACCTTGGGTTTGCGGACGCGGCCCTGGCCTGGCTTGGCCCGGTAGGTGGGAATGATCCCGACCCCGCCCGCAGGGTAGCGGCCCGGGCGGAACTTTTGCGGGGCGATGCCCGGGAAACGCTTGCCCTTCTGGGCGCGCTTGATGCGCCAGAAGATCAAGCCCTTCGCGCCAAGGCGCTGGTCCAGTTGGGCAGGATCGAACCGGCCAGGGTTGCCTATGAAGCGGCAGGATTGCCAGACGAAGCGGCCCGCCTTCTCCCCTGGGAGGCTGACTGGCCGCGCGTGCAGGACGAGGGGACCGAGCCTTGGGCTGTCGCAGCCGGCGTGGCAACCATGCCCCCGCGGGAGGAGACCGGACCCCTGGCCCGCGGCACCGCGCTGGTTGAGGAAAGCGCCGCCGCCCGGGCTGCCCTTGATGCCCTTTTGTCCACAGTTCCAGCCCCTTCTCCCTGACGGCGCTAACCGCTTGGAAAGATTCGCCGCCTAGGCTGTGCGAACCCTCGGCAGAACGCCGGGGTGGAGGATGAGATGCCCCTGGCACGAACAAGAACTGTTTGCCCTGCGCTTGCTATCCTTGCCCTGTGTGTTCCGATTCAGGGCGATGCCAGCCGTGATGCCTCAAGTCTCTGCGCCGATGCCGCGGAGCGCGCCGCGAAGGCCACCGGGGTGCCTTATGACGTGCTGGTGGCAATCTCGCTGGTCGAGACCGGCCGCAACGCGCGCCCCTGGCCTTGGACCGTCAACCTTGGCGGTGATGGCCGCTGGCTTGACACCGCCGAGGCCGCCGAAGCGGTGGTTTCCGAGGCGCTGGATCAAGGGCTGACCAACATCGATCTTGGCTGCTTTCAGCTGAACTACCGCTGGCATGCCTCGGCCTTCGCGTCGGTGGCGGAGATGCTGGATCCTGATGCGAACGCGCTTTACGCCGCCGAGTATCTGGCCCAACACCATGCGGACTCGGGGGATTGGGCGACTGCCGCAGCAGCCTATCACTCAGCCACCCCCGAATATGCCGAAAAGTACCGCGCCCGGTTCGAAGCCGCCTGGTCGGGTGCCGCCGCCGAACCCCCGCGTGAGGTGGCATCCGTGCCGATGGACCGGTTGAACCGGTTTCCGCTGCTTCTGGCCGGGCAGTCCGGCAGTCGCGGGTCCCTTGTGCCTGCCACCGGTGGCGGCCAACGCCTGATTGGGAGCCCGTAAGATGATGACCGGCATCACTTTCAGCTCTGTCTTCCGCCCGACCATCCTGCTGGCGCTGGGCCTGATGGCCGTCATCGTCATGATGGTCCTGCCCATTCCGGCCTGGCTTCTGGACATCGGCCTTGCACTCTCTTTCGCGCTTGCGATCCTGATGCTGACGGTCACGCTGTTCATCGACCGGCCGCTGGACTTCTCTGCCTTCCCGACGATCCTGCTCGCCTCGCTTCTGTTGCGGCTGTCGTTGAACGTGTCCTCGACCAAGCTGATCATTGGCGAAGGCCACACCGGAACCGATGCCGCAGGCCATGTGATCGAAGGCTTTGCCGAGTTCATCATGGGCGGCAACATCGTCCTTGGCCTCGTGATCTTCGTTGTCCTTCTGATCGTCAACTTCATGGTGATCACCAAAGGTGCCGGCCGGATGGCGGAAGTTGGGGCCCGGTTCGCGCTGGACGGGATGCCCGGTCGCCAGCTGGCCATCGATGCCGACATGTCCGCCGGCGCCATCGACCATGCCGAGGCCAAGCGCCGACGTGAGATGGAATTGGCCGAAACCAACTTCTTCGGCTCGCTCGACGGGGCGTCGAAGTTCGTGAAGGGCGATGCGATCGCGGGCCTTCTGATTACCATGCTGAACATCGTCGTCGGGCTTCTGGTCGGCATCTTCATGCATGATCTGGATACCGGGACCGCGTTTCGCACCTATACGATCCTGACGGTGGGCGATGGCCTGGTCAGCCAGATCCCGGCCGTCATCATCTCTGTGGCGGCGGCGCTACTTCTGTCCAAGGGCAGCGAAAAGGGCGCGGCGGACGTGTCGTTCTTTGCCCAGCTTGGGCGCTATCCCGGCGCGCTGGGCACGGTTGCGGCGTTGATGGCGCTCTTCGCTCTTGTGCCGGGGATGCCCTTCCTGCCCTTCATGCTGGCCGCACTCAGCCTTGGGGGCATAGCGCTTTACCAATTGCGCAAAGCGGCAATGCCACAGGCCGCGGTTGTTCCCGTGATGGAGCCGGTTCGGCACAAATCCATCGGCGATGTGCTTGATTTTGATGACATCCACATCGAATTCGCGCCCAACCTTGTCGCCATGGTGCTGGATCCGGTTACCGGCCTTGATGGCCGGATCGCCAACATGCGCAACCATATTGCCACGGCGTTCGGCTTCATCCTGCCCGAGATTCGCCTGACGGATGAAGCCTCTTTGCCCACAGGCCGCTACCGCATTCGCCTGCAAGGGGTGGAGAGGGTGTCCGACCAGCTGTTCCCGGACCGGGTGCTTGTCCTCTTGACCGAAGGTGTCCTCGCGCCCGACGGCCTTGATGTCCGAGAGCCGGTCTATGGTGCCCCGGCCCGCTGGGTTCGCCCCGATCAGCAGGAGGATGCGGCCCTGTCGGGCCTGACCGTCGTCTCGCCGACCGAGGTTCTGGCCACCCATATGCTTGAGGTGCTGAAATCGAACCTGTCGCGGCTTCTGACCCTGCGCGGCCTGCGGCGGCTGTTGGATGAATTCGTCAAGCTGTCAGACCCGGTCCGCGCCGAAGCCAACCGCCGCCTTCTGGATGAACTTTTGCCGGAAAAGGTGCCTCTGGACCTGCTGCACGCCGTGTTGCGTCTGCTTCTGGATGAACGGGTTTCGATCCGCAACCTGCCCCTGATCCTGGAGTCGGTTGCGGAATCGCGGCAGTTGGGGGCGCCGGAAGCGATCTGCGAACATGTCCGCCAACGGCTTGGCTTCCAGATCGTGGCCGAACTCAAGCGGGCCGACGGCACGGTGCCGCTGATCCAGCTTGCGCCGGATTGGGAAAAGGCCTTCTCGACCTACCAGATCGACGGCGACCGCGGGTTGCGCGACATCGCCCTGCCGCCAGAGCTTTTTGCTAGGCTCGCCAATGGCTTGACCGAAAAGGTAAATCGCGCCGCCGAAACCGGGGTCTACCCGGCGCTGGTTACCTCGGTGGCGCGGCGGCGGTTTCTGCGCACGGTCGTGCAGGCCAAGGGGCTGCACATGCCGGTGCTGTCCTACGAGGAAATCGGCACCGATGCGCGGCCCGCCCTCTTGGGCCAGGTTCCAGCATGAACGAGGTCTTGGGCGAGCTTGCCAGCCTCCTTGACCTTGCCCAGGGCGTGATCTGGGCGGCGGCGCTGGTCTTCGTCCGGGTTGGCGCCGTTCTGGCCCTGATGCCCGGCTTTGGCGATATGGCGGTGCCGCAACGGATCAAGCTGGCTCTGATCGTCTGCTTCACGGCGGTGGTGACCCCTGTCCTTGCCCCCGAGATTGAGGCTTTTGGCCCGGCTCCGGCGCTGGCCCCTCTGGCGGGTGAGGCGGTCGCTGGGCTGATCCTTGGCCTTGGGATGCGGCTTTTCCTGCTGACCTTGCAGACCGCGGCCTCCATCATCGCGCAGGCGACCACCCTGTCGCAGCTCTTTGCCGGCGCCGCACCCGAGCCGCAACCGGCCATCGGCAACCTGTTCCTGATCGCGGGCACGGCGCTGGCGCTGGGTGCGGGGCTGCATGTCAAGGCGGCCGAGCTGATGATCCTGTCCTATGACATCCTGCCTGCGGGCGGATACCCGGACGCTCGGGCGGTGGCGGATTGGGGCGTGGGCCTTGCCGGGCAGACCTTCAGCCTGGCCTTCACGCTGGCAGCACCTTTCGTCATCGCCTCGATGATCTACAATCTGGCGCTCGGCGCGATCAACCGGGCCATGCCGCAGCTCATGGTCTCGATGGTGGGGGCGCCGGCATTGACGCTGGGCGGGCTGGCGCTACTGGCGGTCGCCACGCCCTTGATCCTGTCGGTCTGGCTGCAGGCCTTCGACGCCTTCCTGGTTGATCCCTTCTCGGGCGCACCATGAGCGGCGAGGACGACGACACCGACAAGGAACACGACGCCTCTCCGCAAAAGCTGCAAGAGGCGCGCAAGAAGGGGGACATTCCCCGGTCACCTGATCTTTTGACCGCGGCCTCGATTGCCGGGTTCCTTTTGGGTCTGGTGTCGCTTGGCGGGTGGGCTGTCCAGTCGGCGGGCACTGCGGGAATGGTGCTTCTGGACCAGTCCGACAGCTTGTCGCGGCTGATGACGTCTGGGGCCTCCGGGCCTTTGGGGGGGCTGATGATCAGCTTTGCCGGTCCGCCGCTTGCCCTCCTACTTTTGCCGCCAATCGCGGTTCTGGCCTTGGCCATCGCCACGCGCAGCTTTCTGGTGACCCCCGGCAACCTGGCCCCGAAACTGTCGCGGATTTCGCCGATCTCCACGGCAAAGCACAAGTTTGGCGCGGAAGGCTTGATGGAGTTTGCCAAGAGCATGGCAAAGCTCTGCCTGGTCTCGGTGATCCTCTACATCTTCCTCAGCGCCCGGCTGGAGGAGATCCTGGCCACGATCTACCTGACGCCCGCGCTGTCGTCCGTGGTTCTGTCCCGGCTGACGATAGAGTTTCTGTTCATCATCCTGCTGGTGGTTGTCGTTCTTGGTGGGGTGGATTTCCTTTGGCAGGTCCACCTGCACCGAAACCGCAACAAGATGTCGCGCAAAGAGCTGATGGATGAATTCAAGGAAAGCGAAGGCGACCCCCACCTGAAAGCGGCCCGGCGGCAGAAGGCGCAGGATGTGGCGACGAACCGCATGCTGACCGATGTCGCGACGGCCGATGTGGTGGTGGTGAACCCGACACACTATGCCGTTGCCCTGAAGTGGAACCGGGCAAAGGGCGGGGCGCCGGTCTGCGTGGCCAAGGGTGTGGACGAGATTGCCGCCGTCATCCGCCAGCGTGCGGCAGAACACGGCATCCCGCTGCACAGCGACCCGCCGACGGCCCGCGCGATCTTTGCCACGGTCGAGCTTGGCCAAGAAGTGCGCAGCGAACATTACCGCGCCGTGGCCGCAGCGATCCGCTTTGCGGATGCGATGCGCAAGAAGGCGGCCAAGCGATGACGCGGGCCAAGGACCTTGAAAAGCTAGGGGCGCTGGCGGATCTGATGCTGCAGCACCGTCTGGAGCAGATGCGGCAAGCTTCGGCCCGGCTTGACCGCAGCCGCGCGCAGATGACCGCCATCGACAAGGCCGCCGAGCCGGCCGATCTGCCCGAGGTGGTGGCTGAGCTGGTGGCATGCGACTACCGGCGCTGGGCCGATGCCCGCAAGGCAGAGCTGAATGCCGTCATCGCCCGGCAGACCGCCGAAGCCATGGCGGCGCGGGCTGATGCGGAAATGGCCTTCGGCCGCGTCCACGCCTTGCGCGGGGTCGCGGCCAAACTGCTGGGCAAGCGCTGAAAGACGTCAGCTGTCTTGGCGCGCGATATCGGTGATCAGCACATCCTTAACCACGGTCCCAAGGACCTGGCCGGCCGCCTCTTTCAGGCTGGTCCGCAGGACGATCAGATTCGACCCATCGGTGAACGAGCCGCTGAAGCCGCCAACGTTGGCATGATCGAACAGCACCTGCAGGAAAGCATCCCGCAGCTTGGGTTCGCGCTGGTAGACGGCCTCGGTGTTCCCGGTCTCCACCTCAAGCGACAGGGACAGGACCACCATCGCCGAGACCCGGCCCTTATCAACAACCGGCACCACGAACTGGTTGTTCAGCTTGACGTATTCCGGGGCGTTGGCCCCCTCCTCATGATCACCTGCATCTTCGGCCGGGTCTTCATGGGCCCCGTCTTCCTTGGTGGCGACAGGATCGCCCTCAGCCTCATGTGCGGCATCTGGGGCTTCGGGGTCAGGCCGCAGCATGAGGCCGGCGCCGATACCGCCGCCAAGCCCCACCAAAGCCAGTGCAATCGGAAGGATTTTGCGCATCATGATCAGAACGGCAGGATGATGTCTGCGGCCTGCTGGCCGTAGGTGGGTTGCTGCATGTCCGAGATCTGCCCGCGCCCGCCATAGGCGATCCGCGCGCCGGCGATCTTGTCATAGGTGATCTCGTTCTGGCGTGAGATGTCGATGGGTCGGACAAAGCCGGTGACGATCAGTTCACGCAGTTCAAAATTCACCCGCACCTCCTGTTGGCCTTCGATCCGCAACACGCCATTCGGCAATTCCTCGACCACGGTTGCGGCAATGCGCAGGGTCAGCTGCTCATTTCGGGCGACGTTGCCTGAGCCCTTGAAAGTTGAGGAAGACTCCATCTCGAAGGCGTCGGCCATGCTGGCACCCTCCGGCAGGCTTTCGTCGATGCGCTGTGGAATGCCCAGAAACTCGGGCAGGCCACCGCTTTGCTTGCCGCTGCGGTTGCGGCCCGAGGTGTTCGAAATCTGCGCACTGTCGTCAATTTCGATTACCACGGTCAGAATATCGCCGCGCTGCGCAGCCCGACGGTCGCCGAACAGGGAATCCGTGCCTGCCGTCCACAGGGACGAAGCGTCCGAAGGCGCGGCGGGGGCGACATCCTCGGGCAGGGCGGCGGAGTACATCGCATAGTGCTGCGCGCCCCCTTCCAAGGGGGAAAATTCCGGCGCGCGGCCGACCTGGCCCAGTTTTCCGCAGCCAGCAGTCAGGACCACAAGCACAAGTGAGCATCGCATCAGCATGTCATTCATCCCATCCGACATAAACCGCGCCATCGGGGCCAATCCGGCCGCTGACGGTGGTGCGGGAAGCAAGGTTGATTACGCGGACCGTCTCACCCTCGGACCCGCGGGACAGCGCGCGCCCCTCCGCCGAGATGGCAAGACTGCCGGCCAGATAGACAAGGCTGACCACCTGGTTCCGCTGGACCAGCGTCGGGCTGCCAAGGTCCGCCTGCTGGACGGGGCGGCCGGCGTAGATGGCCACCCGCGTTTCCAGCCCAAGAGCGAGCGCCGGGTCAGACAGCGCACCGGGAAGAACGGCGTCGACCACGGTCAGATCCTCGGGGCCGATCACGGTATTGGGCCGCAAGGTGCGGGTGGCCACCACGCTTTCCGCCAGTGCGGGCGTCGCCAGCAGCAGAAGAAGAACTCCGCGCCACATCACCGGACCTGCGTCGTTGCGGCCAGCATCTGGTCGGCGGCGGTGATGACCTTGGCGTTCAGCTCATAGCCGCGCTGGGCTTTGATCAACTCGGTCACCTCACGCACCGCGTCGACCGAGCTGGACTCAAGGTAGCCCTGCCGCAGTGTGCCCAACCCATCCTGCCCCGGCGCGCCCGAGAAAGCCGGACCCGAGGCCGGACTTTCGAGAAAGAGGTTGGAGCCGATCGCCTCAAGCCCCTTTTCGTTGGAAAAGCTGGAGAGCGTCAGCTGGCCCAGCTGTTCCGGCTCCAGCCGGTCGGCAAAATCGGCCCAGACTTCGCCCGTGGCGCTGATCGTGATGCCGCGCGCATCGGCGGGAATGGTGATTCCGGGGACCACCGGATAGCCGTCCGAGGTGACGATCACCCCCTCCGCCGACCGCTTCAGCGCTCCGTCGCGTGTGTATCCCGTCAGGCCCGAGGGCATCGTCACCTCGATATAGCCATTGCCCTCGATGGCGACGTCAAGGTCTGCGCCAGTTGCGTCCAGTGACCCCTGGCCCAGCACCACCGAAACGCTGGCAGGCCGTACGCCCAGACCGATCTGGATCCCGGTCGGCATCATGCTGCCATCTTCCGCCGTCAGGCTGCCCGGTCGCGCCATCTGCTGATAGTGCAGATCGGCAAAGTCGGCGCGGCGGGGGTTGTAGCCTGTGGTCGACATGTTGGCGAGGTTGTTGGACACAACATCGACCTTCATCTGCTGGGCCGCCATGCCCGTCGCCGCGATCTGAAGCGCTTTCATTTCAGTCCCTTACCTGCCAAGTGCCTGGATCACGCCGCGGACCCGTTCGTCCTCGGCATCAAGGAATTTCTGCCCAAGTTCGTAGGCGCGCTGCACCGTGATCATCCGCGTGATCTCGGAGACGGGTTCTACGTTGCTGTCCTCCAGCATGCCTTGCAGGACGACCCCGCCTTCGAGCGGCTCCAACGCCTCGGCCGAAAAAAGCGTGCCGGACTGGTGGCGCAAACCCATCGGGTCGGTCGGCTGCCAAAGGCCGATCTGCGCAATCGGCTGACCATTGGCCGATAAGGTGCCATCGCTGGCCATCGCAACCGCCCGTGCATCCGGGGGAATGAAGATCGGCGCTCCGCCCGCATCCAGAAGGCGATGGCCGTCGGGCGTCACCAGCTCTCCTTCGGCCGAGGGGGTGAAGCTGCCCGCGCGGGTCAGCCGTTCCCCTTGGGGCGTTTCGATCAGGAAGAACCCGTCGCCCTGGATGGCAAAGTCAAAGCTGCCGCCGGTCTGGCTGATAGTCGCCTGCCCCAGGTCAACATGCCGCCCGCTGGCATGGGCCATCGACAGCGACGGGTCACTGTCCAGCGCCGCGACATATTCCGAGAACACGACGCCTTCGCGCCGGAACCCGGTGGTCGAGGCATTGGCAAGGTTGTTCGCGACCACCGCCATTTCGCGCATCAGGCCCGATTGGCGGTTCAACGTGGTGTATCCGGCGGCGTCCATGTCAGCTGCCCGCGATCTGGGGAATGATCGTGTCCGCGAAGAACGCGACCAGGGTTGATGTCATGAAGCTCATCGAGACCCAGAAGACGACCATCATCAGCGCCGCCTTGGGCACGAAGGTCAGCGTCATTTCCTGGATCGAGGTCAACGCCTGAAAAAGCCCGACAACAACCCCCGCGACCAGCGCCACCGTAAGCAACGGCGCCGAGATCAGGACCGCCACCCAAAGCCCCTGGCGCATGACGTCGTAGATCATGCCTTCCGTCATACCGGCATCCTCAGGATTTCCTGATAAGCCTCAACCACGCGGTCCCGCACTGTGGCCACGGTTTCCACAGCCATTTGCGAGGACGCCAAGGCCTGGACCAGCGCATGCGGATCGGCACCGCCGGTCATCGCGGCGCGGGCGGTTGCTTCATGGTCTTGCAACGCGCCCAGAAAGTTACCGGCCAGCTTGGCAAAGCCCTCTGCCGCCCCGTCCGCCTTTGGCTGCGGGGCGGCTGCCGTGCGGGCATTCGCATAGGCCTGACTGACCAGTGAGGTATTCGTATCCATTCTAGATCTCCTTTATCGGCGCAACAAATCGAACAGGCTTTGCGTCATTTGACGGGTCTGATCGAACATTCGAAGGTTCGCCTCGTAGCTGCGCTGCGCTTCGCGCGCGTCAGCGATTTCGATCACCAGATCGACATTCGAGCCGTCGTAGTGACCAGTTTCATCGGCCATCGGGTGGCCGGGGTCGTAGATTTTGACCAGGTCAGAGCGGTCAAGCCGCACCTTGCCAGGCTCAACCAGCCCGGTTTCCATGGCCTGGTCAAAGCTCATCACCTTGCGGTGGTAGCCGGGGGTATCGGCGTTGGCGATGTTTTCAGAGACATGCCGCAGACGCATCGCCTGCGCCTCCATCCCGGAGGCGGCAAAAGAGAGGGATGTCATCAGATCGTTGCCCATCTGCGCGCCCCCCCTTACCGTGACCGGCCAAGGCTGGCGCGAATGACGTCTGATGTGGCCCGGTAGACCGCCAGCGCCATTTCGTGGTTCTGGCGGACCTCAACCGACTTCACCATTTCGCCTTCCAGCGACACGGTGTTGCCATTGGGCGCCTCACGGCCCGGGGCCTGCTGTGCCTGCGGGACAAAGCCTGCATCGCCGGCGGTCAGATGCCCGGCCCGCGTGGCCCGCATCCCGCCGCTTTCAGCTGCGTAAACCTCGGCGAAAGCCGGCAGGTCCTGCGCCTTGTAACCCGGCGTATCTGCATGGGCCACGTTCCGGGCGATGACGCCCATCCGTGCACCGGAATGCGCAGCAAGGGACTGCGCCATCCGGGTAAGTTCCAGTTTCTCAAACATCGGGGCTTCTCCCTCGACCAACTTCACCAAGGCTTAAGGGTGATTCCTTTAGAAACGGTTGAAGCGAACAAAGGGAGAATCCCGTGAGCGGAATATTTGATGGCCTTCTGGCTGAGATTGCGGGCTCCACAACAGTGCGGCGTGTCGGCCGCGTCGTCGAAACCCGCCGTGGCCTTGCCGACATTTCCGGGCTTGAGGGCGCTACGCTCGGGGATCGCGTTCTGATCCACAGCCGCGATGGCAATGCCGGGGGCGAGGTTCTGCGCCTTAGCGCGGGTCGCTGTTCCGTACTGCCGGACGCGTCGGGCGACGGTATGGCGATTGGCGACCGGGTGGAGTTGCTGGGCAAGGCGGAAATCGCGCCAGATGACAGCTGGATCGGCCGGGTGGTTGACCCGACGGGTCGGGCGCTGGATGGGCGGCCCCTCCTCCGCGGCGCGGTTCCGCGGGCCCTGCGCGCGCCGGCCCCTGCAGCTGCGTCACGCCGTCGGTTGGGTGCGCGCCTGTCCACCGGGGTTGCGGTCTTTGACACGCTGCTGCCCCTGGTCCGCGGTCAGCGGATCGGCCTCTTTGCAGGCTCGGGCGTTGGAAAATCCTCGCTTCTGGCGCGTTTCGCGCGGGGGGTGGCGGCGGATGTCGTGGTCATCGCCCTTGTTGGCGAACGTGGCCGCGAACTGCGTGAGTTTACCGAGCGGGTGCTTGGTCCCGCCGGCATGGCGCGCAGTGTGATCGTCACCGCAACCTCGGACCAGTCGCCCCTGATGCGCCGGATGTGCGCGCTGACCGCGATGGCTGTCGCCGAACATTTCCGCGACCAAGGCCTGCACGTCCTCCTGCTGGTCGATTCGGTGACCCGCTTCGCCGAAGCGCATCGTGAGGTTGCCTTGGCGGGTGGTGAGGAGGCGTCGCTGCGCGGCTATCCCCCCTCGCTGTCGCAGGCGATCATGGGGTTGGCTGAAAGGGCTGGCCCCGGGCCGGAAGGGTCAGGCGATATCACGGCGGTGTTTTCCGTCCTCGTCGCAGGCTCGGACATGGAAGAGCCGGTGGCCGATATCCTGCGCGGGGTGCTGGATGGCCATGTGGTCCTTGACCGGCGCATTGCCGAACGGGGCCGCTTTCCGGCGATCGATCTTCTGCGCTCGGTCTCGCGGTCGCTGCCCGAGGCCGCAACCGAGGAGGAAAACACCCTGATCCGCGACGCCCGTGCCCTGCTCGGGGCCTATGACCGGGCCGAGATGATGGTACAGGCGGGCCTTTATGCCAGCGGGTCTGATCCGATGCTGGACCGGGCGATCCGGCTTTGGCCGGGGCTGGACGCGTTCCTGGCCGAACCTGCACCCGCAACCGGGGTGAATGGCAGCTTCGAACGCCTGCGCGCCTGTCTCAAATAGCGGCTGGTTTGATCAAGGTCGATGCAGTTCGGTCTGATTGCCTGACGGCCCAGTAGGCCGCGCACGAATTTCGGCAGGACGCGGCGCGAGACGCTGAAGAATCTAGGCGGCCACCCAAATCTGACCTGTCTCGCAGGACTGCCAGCCTCGCCTTTGCTGGCCTTGCGCCGATCATGCTTTCTTCGGACCACCAGATACTCTGCCGCTTTGTGGCCGAAAGACCTTGCTGCAGCATTCTGGTTGCCAGCGTCTAGCGTCGCAACAGGGTGAGCGCGATCGAAGCCGGGGAGCTTCCGGCCCCCAGCTCTTGCACCTCGGTGCGGAACATGAAGCGGCGGATCAGGCCATCCATCTTTGCCGGATCGGTGAACTGGCTGATCGCGGAGGACCCGAAGGCCGCCTCGGCTCGGGTTTTCAGCACCGAAACCTGTTGATCAAGGTCGATCGAGGCAAAGCTTTTCGGCAGGCCAAGGGCGGTTTGCACCACCTGGCGCATGGGGGCGTTGCCCAGCAAGGTATACCATTTCGCGGTGTCCGAAATTGGCCTTGCGGCAAGGATCGGAAGCTCTCGCTCAGCGTTCAGGGCCAGGCGGTAGGTGTTGTTCTGCGCGCCGACGGCAGCCTCAAAACTGCGGGCGCGGAACTGGGTCAGGATCTCGTCCGGAAAGGTCGAGATTTTGGTGCGTGGCACCGAAAAATCGCCAAAGCCGAAGGCAGCAGAGAATTTCTGATACTGTTTGTCGGCCAGCTTGTTGGCCAGACTGCCTTCCTTCAGCGTCCCGCCTTCCAGGATTTTCTGGACGAAGGCCTTGCTGTTGACATCTGCTTCCAGCCCGAAGGCGGTCAAGGCGATCCGCAAGAGGCGCTTGTCGGACACCAGCTGTTCGGCCGTGTTGATCTTGCCGATCTTGTCACGGAAGTAAGCCTCATCGCGCTGCTGCACTGGTGCAGCTTGCTGCACGGCCTGCTGGCGGTCCATCGTGCGCTTCAAGAAGCCCCAGCCGGCCAGGCCGCCCAGAGGCAGGACCGGCTGGAAGCTCATGCCCGGCCAGCGGCGAACAGCCGCTCCTCACGGGGCAGAAGGCTGCGCAGCGCCTTGAGGACCTGATAATGCTGATCTTCTAGCACCGCCTTGCTGGCCAGGGTCAGCTGGGTGCGGCTGTCATGGTCGGTCAGTACCTGGCTGAGCTGTTCGATCCCCCGCAGCAGTTGCAACCGTGCCTCGCCCGCGTCGGAATCGCCGGTCAGGACCAGCTGCGCGATGTAGCAGACCCGGCGGACAGGCGTGTTCACCTCTTCCGGATGGATCGCATCCCGCAGCCGCAAGATATTCGCGTTGGGCGTCATGATGGCCAGCCGCGACCGCCGATCGCCGTTTTCGATCACGGCACCGTTGATCAGAACCCGCTCATGCGGGCCAAGTTTCAGGACGAGGCCGCTCATCTGCTACCCCCTTCACCGCGAAGGCCGCGCAGCATGGCCATGTTGATATCGGTCAGCACTTCGGCACTCGCGCCACGGTCGAGGATCGCGCGGGTGTGCTGGTTGGTGAATTCGTACAGATAGAACAGCTGCGCGCGCAGTGGGGCCGGTAGGCCGTTGTCGGGCAGTGCCACGTCGGAGGCCAGCGTTGACCACAATTTCTGATTGTCGGCCAGGGCGGCGACGAGGGCCGGGAAATCGGTCGTGCGATTGACCCAGGCGGTGCGTAGACGCTGCGTGATCTGGGCGATCAGGTCGTATTCGACCGAGCGGAGCGAACGGGCAGGGGTTTCCCGTCGGGCATAGGCGATGGGGGATTGGTAGGTCATCGGGGGTCCATCTGTTCGGGGCTTGGGGGGAAAGGTGGGCCGCGGGCAATTGCCCGCGGCCCCTCAGGATTACCGGAACAGTGACAGAAGCCCCTGCGGCTGCTGGTTGGCGATCGACAGCGCCTGGGTGGCCAGCTGCTGCTGGACCTGCAGCGCCTGCAGACGGGCCGAGGCTTCTTCCATGTCGGTGTCCACCATCGCGCCGATGCCGGTCTTGAGCGAGTCGGTCAGCTTGCCAACAAACTCGGACTGGATGTCGATCCGCTTTTGCGACGAACCGAACTCTGATGCCGCGTTGATCGAGGTCTGCAGCAGGCCTTCGATGTCTTCCAACGCCGCTGCCGGATCGGCCGTCACGTCGATCGAGCCAAGTGCCGCAAGGCCACCTTCACCGCGGGTCGCAGCAACGGTAAAATCAACTGCGGCGTTGGTGTTGTTGACAACGCTCAGCACGCCTGCGGTAGCCGAAAGAGTGAAGTCAGCCCCATTCAGGCCGCCTTGGGTCAGCGCATTGCGCAGGCCTTCAGCAAGCTCATCATTGGTGTCGCCTTCCTTCACGACGTAGCGGCCGGTAGTGGACCCGACGGTAAGTTCGATGGCATCGCCCTCAATCAGCGCGGTGGCAGTCAGAGGGTCTGCGCCAAAGGCGTTGGAGGCAAGTGCCCCACCCGTGCCCTGGAAGACGAAGGTCCCCAAGGTGCCAGTGGCCCCGCCGGCGACCGAGGTACCACTGGCGGTACCAAGCGCGGTACCGGACAGAGCCGACCCGGCGGAAGTCGACAGGTTCTGCGCCGTGACCTGGATGCTGGACGAGTCCACGCCCGTGGCACTGCGGTCCAGCGACGACAGCACGTTGATCGAGGTTTGCGAGCCATCAACCAGGTTCAGACCGTTGAACTGCGCGGCGCCAACGACCGATTCGATCTGCTTGGTCAGCTGCGTGATGTCGGTCTGCAGCTTGCTGCGGTCGACGTTTTCGGCCTGGGCGGCAACGATCTTTCCCTTCATCTCGGTCAGAAGCTTCGTCACAGATTCCGAAGCGTTGCGGGCCACGGTCAGCGTGGCGTTGCCGACGGAAAGGCTGTCAGAGATGCCCTTGAAGCCTTCCACGTCCGATTCCATCACTTTGGAGATCGCCCAGACCGCGGCGTTGTCCTTGGCCGAAGCCACGCTTTTCCCGGTCGAGATATCGGCCTGGGTCTTGTTCAGGTTGGCGTTGATGCCCTTCATGGTCTGGAGGGCAACCATCGCGCTGTTGTTGGTCAGGATCGACGACATCGTATAGTCCTTCACGTAAGGCCGCAGATTTCACGGCCGGAAAGGCCACTTTGCGTGGCAGGATGGGCGTTCTGGCCATTGCCGCCGAAGGGTTCCGGCAGCGCCGCCCCGGTATGGGACGCAGGGCCCATCAAAGACCGAAGCACCTAAGCAATTCCTAATGCGAGACTCCGAATTGCTGCGGATTTGAGCCAACTTAGATGCGCCTTGGCAGCAGCGCCGAGGGCAGGGCAAGCGCCGCCCTTTGCCCGCGCGCGTCATAGGTGGTCAGGGTCGGACCCTCGACAATCTCGGCCAAGCGGCTTTGCGCGGCGCGAAGGCCTCGGGTGGCCGCCTGCAACAACTGTGCATTGCGTTCGGCCAGTCGAATCAGCCGTCCGGCTGCAACCGCGTCGAGACGGGGCAGATCGTCCGCCAGCGCCGCGACCCGAGGGGCGAGGTCCGCCAGCGTGGCTAGGTCACCGACCAGAACCGCGTCACGCGTCTGGTCCAGAAGGGCTTCAAGGTCTATCTGCATGTTCCGCCTCCACCATGGTGTTGAAAATCATCTCGGCCAGCCCGATGCCGCCGCCTTCGACCATCAGCCGGGCCTGTTCCTGCCGCAGGAAGCTGGCAAACTGCGCTTCACCCGCACCGCCGCCAAATCCGCCCTCCATCTCGCTCAGGCCGGACTCTCCCAGGCCGGTATGGGCCAGCATCTCGGCCAGAAAGGTGGCTTCCAGTTCCTCGGCCTTGGCCATCAGCGTCTGTCGCCGGTCGGCAGTTATGGGCAGGGCAGTGGGCAAAGCGGTTTCCATCGCAGTCCTCCAGATGGATCGAATTTTCTCGACGATCTGCGATGGGGGTAAAGAATGGGTAACTTGTCATGGCGATAAAGGGGGGGAGTTGAACGGCAGAAGTCGTAGGAAGATGCAAACAGCCATCGCACCCAGAACCACTCCCGGGCCTGTGACGCCCGGCGCCAGCCAGCCCGGTTCCGGGTCTGAACCGGCCGTGCATGATCCTGCCGGGCGGGATGATCCCGTCCGGGAAGACGCCGGCCGTGACGCGTTTGCCAGTTTCATGAATGAGGCGCCGCCCGACAAGGAGGTGCCAGCGGATGGCGGAGTGCCAAGCCCGGTCACGGTTGAAAGCCCGCTTCCGGCGGCGTTTTTCTGGCCGACACTGACGGCAGCATCCGGCCCTGCGCTAAATGAGTCCGCCACGGCTGCGCTGACCCCCGCAAGTGGACAGCCTATCCCGGCCGACCTGCCGGCGGCAGATGGTTCTGCCCCGCATCTGCCGCCCAGCCAGGCTTTGGCAGGCCCCGGCCTGGTCGGGCAGCTGGGCATTGTGGCCGACCAGCGGTTGCCCGCCGGGGTAGCCATCCCATCCGCGATGACCGCCGTCGCGCCACAACCTGCCGATCCTGGACTTGCACTGCCCGACCTTCCGGCCGTCCCAGTGGCTGACGGTGAAACTCCCGTGACCGCCCATGCCGATCTGGCCCGTCCAGCCGCAGCTATGCCCGGCGCGGCAATGGCCGCCGCCGGGCTGCGCTTCTGGCAAGCCACGCCTCAGCCAGTGCCCAACGCGGTGCCCATTGCAGATCCTGAGGCTGATCCTGAAGCGCTTTCAGCGCTGACCTCTCCTCCAGAGGCCGACCGTCCCGCAGCCCCGAACGCCCCTGCGCTCGCCGCCACCGCACCCCCGGCCATCCTTGTCGCCAAGCTGGCTGAGACGGCGCTGCAGTCGTTGTTCGCAGCCCAGGCCGAGGCTGCGGCGCTGGAGCCTGACGATGCGGGCGGCCTTGGCTTCACGCCCACGTCCCATTCTACCGCGCCGGGTGCCATTGCTTCGGCCGCCATCCCGGCCACAACGCTCCCGAATCTCGCGGCGCAACTGGTTCAGACCCTTGCGCAGCGCCCGGATGGCACGACTGAAATCGCGCTGTCCCCAGATGAGCTGGGCCATGTCCGCGTCACCCTGCAGGCCGATGCGCAGAACCCTGACCGCATCATCGTCATGCTGAACTTTGAGCGTTCTGAAACGCTCGACCTCTTCCGCCGCCACGCCGACCAATTGGCCGAGGCGCTGCGTGACGCGGGTTTTTCCGGGGCCGACATCGGCTTTGGCAGGTCTGAAGGGGGCGAGAATCGGGATGCCCGCTCAGATACGCCTGCGGACATGCTGGCCTCAGAGAGCAGCCTCACCGACCTGCCCACAGGGCCAACCCCGCATCACCCCGCGCTGCGCCTTGCCGCAAGCGGCACCCTAGACCTGCGCCTGTAAGGAGCCGCCATGACCGTCACCGCCACCAGCTTTGCCACCCCAGCCCCCAAGACCACCGGTCAAACCACCGGCCAAGGCAGTGCCAGCAAGATCACATCGGATTTCGATACATTTCTGCGGATGCTGACCGTCCAGATGCAGAACCAGGACCCACTGAACCCCATCGATTCGGCTGATTACGCCGTTCAGCTGGCCACCTTTTCCGGCGTGGAACAACAGGTGCGCACCAACCAGCTTCTGGCCGACCTGCAAGGCAGCTTCCAGCAAACCGGCCTGGCCGAGATGGCCGGCTGGATCGGGCAAGAGGCCCGCTCGACCGCGCCGGTACCCTATGACGGCACGCCGATCACGTTTTCCACCAACCCGTCCACCGGCGCGGATCGCGCGGTTCTGGTCGTGCGGGATGCGCGCGGCACCCTTGTGTCGCGAGAGGATATGCCGCCCCGCGCCGGGCAGTACCAATGGCTTGGCGCCGATGCGCAGGGCAACCCGCTGCCTCCGGGCAATTACAGCTTCGCGGTGGAAAGCCTGCAGGGTGAGACGGTCCTGAACACCCGACCCGTCGAACATTACGCCCGCGTGCTGGAGGTGCGGACCTCGCCGCAGGGCCCCACGCTGGTCCTTGATGGCGGGGTTGAAGTTGCCGCCAGCGCGGTGACCGCCCTCCGGCAGCCTCAAGGCTGACGCAAGCGACCGGCACCGCCGAAGCCTCACCGCACGGCTACAGCAGCCCGCCCAAGCCCAGACCTAAGGCGAAGGCCGCCAGCACCAGCGCAATCCAGACCATCGGATGCACCCTACGGCGGGGCGGCGGGGTGGGATTGCCGGGGTTGCCCGCCTTGATCAGCTGCGCCTCGACCAGTGCTGGAAGCCGCGGGCCAAAGCGGGACAGCACCCGCGCAGTCTTCAGCAGATCACGCAAGATCGCCTTCGGGCCGATCGTATCCTTGACGTAGCTTTCCACGATCGGCTTGGCGACCTGCCAGATGTTGATATGCGGGTCCAAAGACCGCGCCACCCCTTCCACCACCACCATCGTGCGCTGCAGCAGAATCAGCTCGGTTCGGGTTTCCATGCCAAAGCGTTCGGTCACTTCGAAAAGGTAAGACAGAAGGCGCGCCATGCTGATGCGGCTCGCATCCATGCCGAAGATCGGCTCCCCCACCGCACGCAAGGCCCGGGCGAATTCGTCCATGTCGCGGTCGGGCGGCACATAGCCCGCTTCGAAATGCACCTCGGCGACGCGGCGGTAATCCTTGCGGATGAACCCCATCAGAATCTCGGCATAGACCCGGCGGGTGTATTCGTCGATCCGCCCCATGATCCCGAAATCATAGGCGATGATGTCGCCGTTCGCCGCGATCTTCAGGTTGCCCTGATGCATGTCGGCGTGGAAATAGCCGTCGCGCAGGGCGTGGTTCAGGAACAGTTGCAACACCCGCGCGCCCAGCACCCGGCGGTCATGCCCGGCCGCGTCGATCAGCGCGTTTTCGTTGAGGCCGATCCCCTCGGCCCAGCCCAGCGTCATCACGTTGCGGCTGGACAGGAACCACTGCGGCTTTGGCACCTGAAAGCCTTCGTCCTTGGCCGTGTTCGCCGCGAACTCTGCCGCGGCCGAGGATTCGAGCCGCAAGTCCAACTCGCCCATGACCACGCCCTCAAAGTGTGTAATCACGTCAACCGGCCGCAAGCGGCGCGAAAACGGGGCCAGGACCTCGATCACCCAAGCTGCAAGGTAGAAGGCGTCCACATCCTTGCGGAAGGCGCGTTCAATGCCCGGTCGCAGGACCTTGACCGCCACTTCCTCACCCGTCTCGGCCAGCCGCGCCCGGTGTACCTGCGCGATGGAAGCGGCGGCGACGGGTTCGGAAAACTCGGAGAAAATCTCGGACACAGGCCGCCCAAGCTCGGCCTCGATCATCGCTTTCGCGATCTCGGTCGGGAAGGGGGGCAGCTTGTCCTGCAGGTATTTCAACTGCTGCGCCACCTCATCGCCCACGATGTCGGGGCGGGTGGAGAGGACCTGGCCGAACTTGATGTAGGCCGGACCCAGCGCCGTCAGCGCGCGGGTGGCGGGCGGCAGCGTGGGGTCGCCCTTCAGACCCAGCCATTTGAACGGCCAGCCCAGCATCCGCGCCGCAAAGCGCAAGCGTTTCGGCGCCTTGAACGCCTCAAGCACCACGTCCATGGCACCAGTGCGTTCCAGCGTGGCCCCGGTCCGGATCAGGCGGATGATGTTGTGCGGACCCTTCACAGTTTCCAGCCGGAATGCAGGGCCGCGACACCCATCGTCAGGTTGCGATACTTCACCTGCCCAAAGCCCGCCGCGCGGATCATCGTGGCAAACGTCTCCTGGTCCGGGAACTTGCGGATCGATTCGACCAGATACTGATAGCTGTCGCGGTCCCCCGCCACGATCTGCCCCATCACCGGAATCACGTTGAACGAATAGAGGTCATAGACCTTCTGCAGCAGGTCATTCGGGATCTGGCTGAACTCCAGCACCATCAACCGCCCGCCGGGTTTCAGCACACGGTAGGCCTCGGCCAGAGCATCGGGGATGCGGGTCACGTTCCGGATGCCGAAGGAAATGGTGTAGACGTCAAAACTCGCGTCCGGAAACGGCAGCGCCATCGCGTCGCCGACCACCCAATCGAGGCTCGGCGCCAGCTTTTCCGCCTCGGCCCGCTTGCGGCCTTCGATCAGCATCGGTTCCGTCAGGTCGCAGACCACAGCCGAAGCGCCCGGCGCGCGTTTCAGGAACCGGAAGGCCACATCGCCCGTGCCCCCAGCCACATCCAGCAGGCGCTGGCCCGTGCGGGGGGCCAGCCAGTCCATCATGGCGTCTTTCCACAACCGGTGAACGCCCCCGGACATCAGGTCGTTCATCACGTCATACTTTGACGCCACGCGGCTGAAGACCCCATGCACCATCCCGGCCTTGTCGGCCTCTGGCACGTCCTGAAAGCCGAAATGGGTTGTCTTTTCGTCGCTCATCTGGCTTGCGTCCTCTGCTTCAACCCTCCTTATAGTCTGCCAACCCGCGCCCGCAATGCGCCGAACTGTCCGGAACCGCCGATGCCTGAGCTACCCGAGGTTGAGACTGTCCGCCGTGGCTTGGCCCCGGTCATGGAAGGCGCGGTCATCGAACGGGCCGAGGTGAACCGCCCCGATCTGCGCTGGCCCTTGCCGGAACGGATGGCCGAAAGGCTGACCGGCGCGCGGGTGACGGCGCTGCGGCGGCGGTCGAAATACATCCTCGCCGATCTGGACCGGGGTGAGACGCTGCTCATTCACCTGGGCATGTCCGGCCGGATGCTGATTTCCGGCGCGATGCTGGGCCAGTTCCACCACGACCACCCCGCGCCGCAAAAGCATGACCATGTGGTCCTGCACATGGAGGGCGGCGCCCGCATCACCTTCAACGACGCCCGCCGCTTCGGCGCGATGGACCTGATGCCCACAGGCGGCACACATCCTTTGCTGGAAGCCCTAGGTCCCGAGCCCTTTGGCAATGATTTCAACGAACCCTACCTTGCGGCCCGCCTGTCTGGCCGCCGCACCCCGATCAAGTCCGCGCTTCTGGATCAGCGCATCGTGGCAGGCCTTGGCAATATCTACGTCTGCGAAACCCTGTTCCGCGCCCGGATCAGCCCCCTTACCCTGGCCGGTGACCTGACGGAAACCGCTGTCCACGGCCTGGTCCCGATCATCCGCGAAGTCCTGGCCGAGGCGATTGACGCAGGCGGCTCCTCCTTGCGCGATTTCCGGCAGGCCAATGGCGAGCTTGGCTATTTTTCCAAGCATTTCCAAGTCTATGACCGCGAGGGCGACCCGTGCGAAACCCCTGGTTGCCCCAGCACCATCACCCGCACCGTGCAATCCGGCCGCTCCTCCTTCTGGTGCCCCACCTGCCAGAGGTGACTTGCCATCCCGCCGTTTGGTGCTAGGAGTCAGCGCCACTGCAACAGCGGGGGAGCCTGTGATGGCCTATGAGACGCTGATCGTCGAGACTGAGGATTACGTCACCCTCATCCGGCTCAATCGCCCCGATGCCATGAACGCGCTGAATTCCACGCTGATGCGGGAACTTGCGGCCGCGGTGACCGCCGCTGAAGCGAATGACAAGGTCCGCTGCATCGTCGTCACCGGGTCGGAAAAAGCCTTTGCCGCCGGCGCCGATGTGCGCGAGATGGCCGAGAAATCCTTCATCGACGTCTTCTTCGATGACCTCTTCGCTGCCGAATCTGCCACCATCGCCCGCGCCCGCAAGCCGATCATCGCCGCCGTCTCGGGCTACTGCCTTGGCGGGGGCTGCGAGCTGGCCATGCTGTGTGATTTCATCATCGCCGCCGACACCGCCAAATTCGGCCAGCCCGAGATCAACCTTGGCATCGTCGCCGGCATGGGCGGCACCCAGCGCCTGACCCGCGCCGTGGGCAAGTCCAAGTCGATGGACATGCACCTGACCGGCCGCTTCATGGACGCGGCCGAGGCGGAGCGTTGCGGCCTCGTCTCCCGCGTCGTCCCGGCGAAATCGCTGATCGAAGAGGCGATGAAGGCCGCGCAGAAGGTGGTCGAGAAATCGGCGGTGACCACGATGGTCGTCAAGGAATGCGTCAACCGCGCGCAGGAAACCACCCTGGCCGAGGGGCTAATGTTCGAACGCCGCATGTTCCATGCGCTGTTCGCCACAGAAGACCAGAAGGAAGGCATGGCCGCCTTCCTCGAAAAGCGCCAACCGCAATTCCGCGACCGCTGACCCTTCGTTGACACCAGTGCAAGGCGTGACGAAGTCAACGACGCGCAGGGGGCTTTCCTTTTCCATCCTCTTGCCCTAAAGGACGCCCCACATGCGCGTGGGCCCGCTTAGGCAAGAATCAATCCCGACCATCCGGTCGGGGCCTTTGGTCTTTCGTGCAACCTGTTTGAAACCGAAAGATCCCAAGGGAAGCCCATGGCAAATACCGCCCAGTCCAAGAAACGCGCCCGTCAGTCCGAAGCGCGTTATGCCGTCAACAAAGCCCGCCGTTCGCGCATCCGCACCTTCCTGCGCAAGGTCGAAGAGGCCATCGCTTCGGGCGATGCCGATGTTGCCGCCGCCGCCCTGAAAGCCGCCCAGCCGGAACTGGCCCGTGGCGTGTCGAAAGGCGTGCTGCACAAGAACACCGTTGCCCGCAAGATCTCGCGCCTGTCCTCGCGCGTGAAGTCCGTGGCGGCTGTCGCCAAGGCCTGAACGGTCTGACCGATTCCCTGTGCCAGGCCTTGTGGCTGGTTCAGGACCCGAAGGGCGCACCCGTCAGGGTTGCGCCCTTTCGCTTGTTTGCGCCGATCCTGCGTCCGGTTTTGCGCGCTCCGTTGCCGATTTGCACGGGCCGCCGGATTCGATTTCAGGGAATGCCTGTCAAGCGAGATGTTCGGTTGCAGACCCTGCTGACGGCTTGCTAGCGTCTGCCTGCGATTCACGTCGACTTGGGGGACAAGAACGGGTCGCAAAGGGAAAACCGCTGCACGGATCAGGGGCTGGTAGGCCACGAAGTCTGGGTTTTTCCTTTGTGATCAATGATTTGGCGGTGGCATCCAAGCCACTCCGTCATGCAGGGGCAAGCCTGCCGGGCAACCGGCTGCGGTGCCTGCGCGTCCTGTCCCTTGCCAGAACCGGATTAGCCTACCCTCATCCCGGGGGTCGGGCAGGTTTGGTCGATGCGGCACGTATGGTGAATAGGAAGTGCAGGTTCGACAGATTTTCTGTCGGGTCCAGGATATTGGCAGGTCAAAGCGAATGACGAACGAAACTTGGGGTCAGGTCCGGGAAGAGCTGATCAAGCGTGTTGGGAAAAACAATTACGTCACCTGGATCGAACCGCTGAAGCTTGCCCTCCTGCACAACGGCGTTGCCCGCTTTGAAGTGCCGACGATCTTCTTTGGCGACTGGGTTCAGCGCAACTACGCCGACCATATCCGCACCCAGCTTGCCAGCGCCGGCGCGCCGGTTGAGCGGGTGGAGTTTGCCCTCGGCGCGCCCTCGATGGCTGCCGCCCCCGCGCCGGTGAAGGCCACCGCCAAGCCCGCCCGCGCCCGCGCGGTCCCCGTTGAAGACCTGCCCGGCGCGCCCCTTGATGCCCGCTTCACCTTTGACAGCTTCGTCGTCGGCAAACCGAATGAGCTTGCCCATGCCGCCGCCCGCCGCGTGGCTGAAGGCGGCCCGGTGACCTTCAACCCGCTCTTTCTTTATGGCGGCGTCGGCCTTGGTAAGACGCACCTCATGCACGCCATCGCGCATGAGCTTCACAGCCGCAGCCCCGACCTGCGCGTTCTCTACCTCTCCGCCGAACAGTTCATGTACCGCTTCGTCCAGGCCCTGCGCGAACGCCAGGTGATGGACTTCAAGGAATTGTTCCGATCGGTTGACGTCCTCATGGTCGATGACGTCCAGTTCATCGCTGGCAAGGATTCGACGCAGGAAGAATTCTTCCACACCTTCAACGCGCTGGTGGACCAGAACAAACAGATCGTCATCTCCGCCGACCGCGCCCCGGGTGAGATCAAGGATCTTGAGGAACGCATCAAATCCCGCCTGCAATGCGGGCTGGTCGTTGACCTCCACCCCACCGATTATGAACTCCGCCTCGGCATCCTGCAGCAGAAGGTGGATTACTACCGCTCGCAGTATCGCGGGCTGGTGCTGGCTGACGGCGTGCTGGAGTTCCTTGCGCACCGCATCACCTCGAACGTCCGCATCCTTGAAGGGGCGCTGACCCGCCTGTTCGCGTTCGCCAGCCTTGTGGGCCGCGAAATCACGCTGGAACTGGCGCAAGATTGCCTGGCCGATATCCTGCGGTCGTCGGACCGAAAGCTTTCCATCGAAGAAATCCAGCGCAAGGTGGCGGAACACTACAACATCCGCCTCTCCGACATGATCGGGCCAAAGCGCCTGCGCAACATCGCCCGGCCGCGTCAGGTGGCGATGTATCTGTCAAAGCAACTGACCCCGCGGTCCTTGCCGGAAATCGGCCGCCGCTTTGGCGGCCGCGACCACACCACCATCATGCACGGCGTCCGCAAGATTGAGGAATTGATGGCCACCGACAGCCAGCTTTCCGACGATCTGCAGCTTCTGCGCCGCCTTCTGCAGGGCTAAAGCGGGGCCGCCCTTGACGGCCCCGGGAAACGCACCCACAGTCCAGCGAAACACTTGTGAACCGGCGAAAACCGGGTAAATTCGGCGTCCCTTATGGGGGGTCGGCAGGGGGAAGTCAGATGAAGCTCAGCATCGAACGCGCGGTTTTGCTCAAGGCGCTGGCGCAGGCACAATCGGTCGTCGAACGCCGCAACACGATCCCGATCCTCGCCAACGTGTTGATTGAGGCTGAAGGGGCGCAAGTCTCTTTCCGCGCCACCGATCTGGACATCGAAGTCGTTGATCGCGCCCCCGCCATGGTGGAACGCTCAGGCTCCACCACGGTCTCCGCCGTGATGCTCCATGAAATCTGCCGCAAGCTGCCCGATGGCGCGCTGGTCAACCTGGCCGAAGATGCTGCCGCTGGCCGCCTGACGATCACCGCGGGCCGCTCTACCTTCAGCCTTGCCACGCTGCCGAAGGAAGACTTCCCGGTCATGGCGACCAGTGAGTATTCCTCCAACTTCGCCGCCCCCGCCCCGGTCTTGCGCCGCCTCTTCGACAAGGCGAAGTTCGCGATTTCGACCGAGGAAACCCGCTACTACCTCAACGGCGTCTACATGCACGTCTCCACCGGTGAAACCGGCAAGGTCCTGCGCTGCGTGGCCACTGACGGCCACCGCCTGGCCCGCATCGACGCGCCGTTGCCCGAAGGCGCGGACGGAATGCCCGGCGTGATCGTCCCCCGCAAGACGGTGGGCGAGCTGCGGAAGCTTCTCGACGATGACGATGCGACCATTGCGGTTTCGGTGTCTGAAACGAAAGTTCGCTTTGCGACACCCGCGATTACCCTGACCTCCAAGGTCATCGACGGCACCTTCCCCGACTACACCCGCGTTATCCCGACCGGCAACACCCGCCGGCTTGAGGTCGACGCCTCCGAATTCGCCAAGGCTGTTGACCGTGTGGCGACCGTCTCCTCCGAACGCTCCCGCGCGGTGAAACTGTCGCTGGAAGAAGACCGCCTGATCCTTTCCGTCAATGCCCCCGACAGTGGTGCCGCCGAAGAGGAACTCGCCGTCGCCTATGGGGATGAGCGGTTGGAGATCGGCTTCAACGCCAAATACCTCCTGGAAATCGCCAGCCAGGTGGATCGGGAAAACGCGGTGTTCCTCTTCAACTCCTCCGCCGATCCCACGCTGATGCGCGAAGGCAATGACCTGTCGGCGGTCTATGTCGTCATGCCGATGCGGGTCTGACGCGGCCTCCAAGCCCCCGTTCTGAAAGGGAAATATCCGTGGGCGGTCTGGTGATCGAAACCCTCGCCCTGTCGCATTTCCGCAGCCACCGCGCCGCGCGGCTGGCATTGGACGGCCGCCCCGTGGCGATTGTCGGCCCCAATGGCGCTGGCAAGACCAACGTGTTGGAGGCGGTCTCGCTCCTTTCCCCCGGCCGGGGCCTCCGCCGCGCCGCGGTTGAGGATCTGGCCCGCCGGCCCGAAGCCCTTGGCTGGAAAGTCACCGCCAGCGTCCAGGGCTTGTCCGGCAAGCATGACCTTGAAACCTGGGCCGAACCCGGTGAGGCGCGGCAGGTCCGGATCGACGGGAAGCAGGCCACCCAAGCCAGCCTTGGCCGAACCTTACGCATCCTCTGGCTGGTCCCCGCGATGGATCGCCTCTGGATCGAGGCCGCCGAAGGCCGCCGCAAGTTCCTGGATCGCATGACCCTCAGCTTCATGCCGGAACATGGTGAACAAACGCTCACATACGAAAAGGCGATGCGCGACCGCAACCGCCTGATCCGCGATGGCGTTACCGATCCGCATTGGTATGGCGCGCTAGAGGCGCAGATGGCCGAAGCGGGCCAGCAGATCACGCAGAACCGCCGCACGGCCCTTGCCCGCATCGCCGCCGCTGTTGACCCCGCCAGCGCCTTCCCGACGGCTGACTTGTCCCTTGCCAGCGACGACCCCGACGACCTTGCCACGGCGCTTGCCGAAAGCCGCCGCCGTGACATCGCCGCCGGACGCAGCCTGATCGGCCCGCACCGCGCCGACCTCCTCGCCCGTTACGCCGCCAAGGGCGTGCCCGCCGACCAGTGCTCCACTGGTGAGCAGAAGGCGCTTCTCATCAGCCTGATCCTCGCCAATACCCGCGCCTTGGCACAAGATCTGGGACGCGCACCGATCCTTTTGCTGGACGAAGTCGCGGCGCACCTTGACGCCACCCGCCGCGCCGCCCTTTATGACGAAATCTGCGCTTTGGGGGCGCAGGCCATCATGACCGGAACCGATGCAGACCTGTTCGACGCGCTTGGCCCCCGCGGCCAGCGCCTTGCGGTGCAGGACGATTCAAGCGGGTCTCGCATCACCGTGGAATAAGTGAATGACCGTTTCGTTATATGAGCTGACACTCTACGCCTGGGGCATGGCGGCGCTTTGGGTCGTGCCCGGTCCGGTCTGGGTGGCCCTCACAGCGCGCTCACTGGCCTTCGGCTTCCGGGGCGCCTGGCCTCTTGCCATTGGTGTGGCGCTGGGAGACCTGATCTGGCCCCTGGCCGCGATCTTCGGCCTTGCCTGGGTCCTGTCAGTCTATGGTGACTTCCTGCAGGCCCTGCGCTGGCTTGCCGCCGCGACCTTCCTGATCATGGGCATCCTTCTGATCCGCAAGCCCGCCGCCAGTTTGGACGCTGACAGTCGCCTCACGAAACCCGGCGCTTGGGCGGGCTTTGCTGTCGGCGTCGCTGCCGTCATCGGCAACCCGAAGGCGATCCTGTTCTATATGGGCGTCCTGCCGGGTTTCTTCGACCTGTCCCGCGTGAACGGCGCCGACATCACCGCCATCCTACTCATCTCGGCGCTCATCCCGATGATCGGCAACCTGGGCCTTGCGTGGTTCCTCGACCGCGCCCGCCGCCTTCTGTCCAGCCCCGAAGCGATGCGCCAACTGAACATCGCATCGGGCATTTTGCTGATCGGCGTTGGGTTGGCCATTCCCTTCGTCTGACTACCAAATCTTGTGTCAAAGGGGTGACATTGCCCCCCCAAACCGCTATAAATCGCGGGCAATTATCAGGGTTTCCCGCGCATGGCTGACCAGCCCAAGAACATGGCCGAATACGGCGCTGATTCTATTAAGGTTCTCAAGGGGTTAGAGGCGGTTCGCAAGCGGCCCGGCATGTATATCGGTGACACCGATGACGGCTCGGGCCTGCACCACATGGTCTACGAAGTCGTCGACAACGGAATTGACGAAGCGCTGGCCGGCCACGCCACCGCCGTCACTGTGAAAATCCACGCGGATGACAGCGTTTCCGTGCGCGACAACGGCCGCGGCATCCCCGTCGACATCCACCAGGAAGAAGGTGTTTCGGCGGCTGAGGTCATCATGACCCAGCTTCACGCCGGCGGAAAATTCAACAATACGGATGAAGGCGGCAACGCCTACAAGGTCTCCGGCGGTCTGCATGGCGTCGGCGTTTCGGTCGTCAACGCGCTGTCGGAATGGCTGGAGCTGACCGTCTGGCGCAACGACAAGGAATACCGCGCGCGCTTTGAACATGGCGATTGCGTCGTGCATGTGCATGAGGTTGGCCCCGCCCCCGGCATGCGCGGCACCGAAGTGCGCTTCCTTGCATCGGCCAAGTCGAACATTCCTGAAGGCACGTTCAGTAACCTCGACTACAGCTTCAAGACGCTGGAGCATCGCCTGCGGGAACTCGCTTTCCTGAACTCGGGCGTGCGTATCATCATCGAAGACGAACGCCATGCCGAACCGCAGAAGGTGGAGCTGTTTTACGAAGGCGGCGTCCGCGAATTCGTCAAATACATCGACCGGTCCAAGACCGCCGTGATGCCTGAACCGATCTACATGATTGGTGAGCGGAACGGCATCGGCGTCGAAGTGGCGATGTGGTGGAACGACAGCTACCACGAAACCGTACTGCCGTTCACAAACAACATCCCACAGCGCGACGGCGGCACCCATATGGCCGGTTTCCGGGGCGCGCTGACCCGGACGATCACCAACTACGCCCAATCCTCCGGCATCGCCAAACGTGAGAAGATCGACTTCACCGGCGATGACGCCCGCGAAGGCCTGACCTGCGTGCTGTCAGTCAAGGTGCCGGACCCGAAGTTTTCCAGCCAGACGAAAGACAAGCTGGTGTCGTCTGAGGTCCGTCCGGCGGTCGAAAACCTGGTGAACGAAAAGCTGGCCGAATGGTTTGAGGAAAACCCCGTCCACGCCCGGTCGATCGTCGGCAAGATCATCGAGGCAGCAATGGCCCGCGAAGCCGCCCGCAAAGCGCGCGAGCTGACCCGCCGCAAGACCGCGCTCGACGTGGCCTCGCTCCCCGGCAAGCTGGCCGATTGCCAGGAACGTGACCCGGCGAAATCCGAACTCTTCCTGGTCGAGGGTGACAGCGCCGGTGGGTCGGCCAAGCAGGGCCGCAGCCGCGCCAATCAGGCTGTGCTGCCGCTCAAGGGCAAGATCCTGAACGTCGAACGCGCCCGCTTTGACCGTATGCTCGCCAGCCAGGAGATCGGCACGCTGATCACAGCACTTGGCACCGGCATTGGCCGGGATGAGTTTGACATCAAGAAACTGCGCTACCACAAGGTCGTCATCATGACGGACGCCGATGTCGACGGCGCGCATATCCGCACCCTGATCCTGACCTTCTTCTTCCGCCAGATGCCGCAGTTGATCGAAGGCGGTTATCTCTACATTGCCCAACCGCCGCTCTACAAAGTCGCGCGGGGCAAGTCCGAGGTCTACATCAAGGACCAGGCCGGGCTTGAGGATTACCTGATCGAGATGGGCGTCGAGGGCACGGTCCTGCGGCTTGGCAGCGGGGAAGAGCTTGCCGGTGCCGACCTGCGCCGTGTCATCGAAGGCGCGCGCCAGTTCCGCAAGGTGCTTGAGGCCTTTCCCACCAACTATCCGCGCGGCATTCTGGAACAGGCCGCCCTTGCCGGGGCCTTTGACCCGGGCCAGGCCGACAGCGACCTGCAGGCCGTGGCTGACACTGTGGCGCAGCGTCTGAATCTTGTCGCGGCCGAGTATGAAAAGGGCTGGACCGGGCGCATCACCCAGGATCACGGCATCCGCCTCAGCCGCATCCTGCGCGGCGTCGAGGAACTGCGCACTTTGGACGGCGCGGTCCTGCGCTCGGGTGAGGCGCGGCGCCTGTCCGCCATCTCACGTGAGACGCGCGACGTTTACCGCAGCGCCAGCCATCTGTCGCGCAAGGACCGCGACCAGGTGGTTTACGGCCCGATCGACCTGTTGAAATCCATCCTGGCCGAGGGCGAAAAGGGCCTGTCCCTGCAGCGCTACAAGGGTCTGGGCGAGATGAACCCAGAACAGCTGTGGGAAACCACGCTCGACCCCGAGGCGCGCACGCTTTTGCAGGTCAAGGTTGATGACCTGGCCGAGGCGGATGACATCTTCTCCAAACTGATGGGCGATGTCGTCGAACCCCGCCGCGCCTTCATTCAGGACAACGCCCTCAGCGTTGAAAATCTGGATTTCTGAACGAACGGTCAGCTAACCGATTTCTTCAAAGAAATCGCACCGGAGCCTTCAAAGGCTCCGGTCCGGAATTTTCGAAAATTCCGGTGTCCACCTTCACAAAGGCAAGTACCATAAGGCCAGAAACGGCGCAGCACCTGACCGCATGGCGTGGATAATCCCCGGCGGGTTGTAGATCGCCCCTGTCGGACCAGGATCGGTCCAGTCCATGTCGGAATTCCACCACTCGCCCGGGGTCAGCGAAAGATACACCTCCTCCGGCGCATGGTGGTGGTCCACATAATCCACCCCTGGCGCCATCACCGTGACGCCGACCCAAAGGTCATCCCGCGCCTCAAGGCCCCCGGGCCCAAGGATCACCGCGTTCGCATGACCGTTCCAGAACGTTTGTTCATGAATCGTGGCGGACGCCCGCCGCGCCCAGCGCAACTGCCCCTCCAGCGCCGCAAAAGCCGCCGCCAGAGCCGCCCGCTCCGGTGAGACTGCCGCCAAAGCCGGTGCGATCCAGTCACAGACCGGCAACCTCTCGGCCATGACACCTGGCCCGCCCGCAACCTTCCAGCGGCCGATCACCGCCTCAGCCGCCCGCACCGCAGCACCACTGGTCGCCGCCCGCAGCGCGACCGCGGAGGCTTCAAGGAAAGCATCGATTTCCGGCTGTCGCATGGCCCACCAATTCAGGATGGTGACCCCGGATGGATTCGAACCATCGACCTGCCGCTTAGGAGGCGGCCGCTCTATCCCCTGAGCTACGGAGCCAGTTTCGTCACTGCCTACGACTGAATGCGTCGAAACATCGTCCAAGGCAACTGTAGAAAAAGAAAAGGGGGAAGCAAGTTTTGGCCCACTACTCCCCCCTCGGTCCGTCGCATCCGGGTTGAGAGCTTGTCGGATGCGCAGGATATGGCCAGCCAAGGGCCGAAACCCGGCAGCTGTTAGCGGTAACACTAGCAGATGAATGCGCCTTGGACAAGCCCGGCCTTTGGCGCTAACAAAGACTATCCCCACCTCGCGCCGGACATAAGCCCCTTGACCAAACCCACCCCCGACCCGCGCCATGCCCTGACCCTTCGCGACGTCTCCGAAGCCTCCGGCGTGTCCGAGATGACCGTCAGCCGCGTGTTGCGCAACCGTGGCGACGTCTCGGCCCATACACGCGAAAAGGTGCTGGAGGCGGCCCGCGCCCTTGGCTACGTCCCGAACAAGATCGCCGGAGCGTTGGCCTCGCAGCGGGTGAACCTGGTGGGCGTGGTGATTCCGTCCCTGTCGAACATGGTCTTCCCCGAGGTGATGACCGGCATTTCCTCGGTCCTCGACGGCACCGGCCTGCAGCCCGTGGTGGGCGTCACGAACTACCTGCCCGACCGGGAAGAGACCGTGATCTACGAAATGCTCTCCTGGCGCCCCTCCGGCATGATCATCGCGGGCCTTGAACACACCGATGCCGCCCGCGCCATGCTGGCCCGCGCCGGCATCCCCATTGTCGAGATCATGGATATCGATGGTGATCCCATCAACCACGCCGTCGGCATCTCCCACCGCCGCGCCGGGCGTCAGATGGCTGAGGCGATCATCGCCGCAGGCTACCGCAAGATCGCCTTCCTTGGCACCCAGATGCCGAACGACCACCGCGCCCGCAAACGGCTTGAGGGGTTTGAAGAGGCGCTTGGCAAGGCTGGCCTAAGCCTGGTGGACCGTGAATTCTACTCTGGCGGCTCAGCCCTTCTGAAGGGCCGAGAGATGACGGCCGCCGTCCTCAACCGTTCACCCGACGTGGATTTCCTCTATTATTCCAACGACATGATCGGCGCAGGCGGACTGCTTTACTGCCTGGCGCAGGGCCTTGATGTGCCCGGCCGCATCGGCCTTGCCGGCTTCAACGGGGTGGAGCTTCTGGACGGTCTGCCCCGCAAGCTGGCAACGATGGACGCCTGCCGTCTGGAAATCGGCAAACGCGCGGCTGAGATCATCGCCGGCAAGATCACCCCGGGTGAGAAGGTGGAACTTTTCCCCACCCTTGAAGCAGGCGACACGATTCGGGGCTAAGCGATCGGAAAGCTTCGTCTAGGTTTGTGGCGCTTTCCCAAGCTTGATCCAGTATCGCACGTCCGCAGTGACGAAATTCAGAAAGACGGGTTCCGCACGTTGGTCGAGAAATTCGTCCACAGCCTTTTGGCAACCTTCATAGGTTCCGTAGTCGTCAATAATGACAAAGCCACCCGGAACGACCGCATCATACAAGTGCTCAAGACAAAGCCTGGTCGACTCATACCAATCACCGTCCAGTCTCAGAATTGCGATTGGACCTGTGTCGGAAACAGGCAAAGTGTCTCGAAACCATCCCTTGTGAATAATGGTGGTTGCTTCGCCATAGCCTAACTTCCTGGCAACGAAATCTTTTACAACTTCAGCGTCACCCGGTCCTCCCAGATGATCGTAGACACCCGACAAGGGTTCCATCTTTCCACTGAGAAGGGTCCGACTGCGGCCAGTAAATTTCTCAACTTCCTGTAGCGCCCGCTCACCATCGACAGCCGGATCTGGTTCACAAATATCATCAAAAATATCAAATAGATGAATAGGGCGCCGCCGCACGCCGTACTTGAGGTTTCCCAGCGCCATGAACCCGCCAACACCCCCCTTCCATACCCCGCACTCAACATAGGCGCCCTGGATATCATGAGTTTCGCAATGCCGGACCTGCGCCCAGAGGGTCAGCAATGCAGCGTGTGAAATCATGGTCCTGTCACGGACCCGCTCAATTGCTTGCCGTGCGTCAACTTCCCAATCATAGCCAAGAAGAGTGTCGGGTACCCTGTTTCGGCTGCCCTTCTGGCCTTTGATCTGCATCCGGACCTTTCGAAAAAACCGCCGCAGTCCCATGAGCATCCTCCTGACCAACTATTGAAGGCGCAGAAGGAAGCGCCAAAGATCTCCTGCCGCAGTTTGGTTTGGAAGGCAAAGGTAAGCAAGTCTGACACGCTCTAAGTGATGCGCTGCGTATCCAGTGCTAACAGATCCTGAATGCCCAATCCAAACCATTGAGACTGCAGTATATTCTGCCCTGTCCCTGCCCGGGACAAATCACGCCAGCAGTCGCGCCCCGTCTTGGCCCCGAATGGTCACCTCCATCAGTGCCCCTTCTGGCTGGTCGGAGGCAAAGGCCACTTCCGCAAAGCCCTCGGTCCGGCCCAGCCTTGGCCCCTCGGTCAGCACCCGGTGGGTCTGACCAACCTGAGACGCCAGATGCCTGGCCAAAGCCGCCTCGCCCACGGCTCGCAGTCGGGCGGCACGGTCCTTGATCTCAGGCCCTCGAACCTGCGGCATCCGGGCGGCAGGCGTGCCCTTGCGGGGGGAGTAGGGGAAGACGTGCAGGAAGGTCAGCCCGCACTCTTCGACCAGCTTTAGCGACTGCTGGAACATCTCTTCCGTCTCGGTCGGAAAGCCCGCGATGATATCGGCGCCAAAGACCATACCGGGCCGCAAGCTGCGCACCTCCTCACAGAACCGGATCGCGTCATCGCGCAGGTGCCGCCGCTTCATCCGCTTCAGGATCAGGTCATCGCCCGCCTGCAGGGACAGGTGCAGATGCGGCATCAGCCGGGGTTCAGTCGCAATCGCCTCCATCAGCGCGGGGTCGGCTTCGATGCTGTCGATGGAGCTGATGCGCAACCGCGGCACGGTCGTCAGCTTCAGGATGCGCCGCACCAGATCGCCCAGCCGTGGCGTGGCGGGCAGGTCAGCGCCCCAGCTGGTCAGGTCGACCCCGGTCAGCACCACCTCATTGAAGCCCCGGTCCACCAGCCTTTGGATCTGTTCCACCACCACTCCGGCCGGCACGGAACGAGAGTTTCCCCGGCCATAAGGAATGATGCAGAACGTGCAGCGATGGTCACAGCCGTTCTGGACCTGCACATAGGCCCGGTGCCGCCCAAAGCCGTCAATCAGATGCCCCGCCGTTTCGCGGACCGACATGATGTCATCAACCTGCACCCGTTCCGTCACGCCGATCAGGTCGGGCGCTGCAATCCCGGCCCAGGTTTCGGCCTGCATCTTCTCATGGTTGCCGACGACGCGGGTCACCTCGGCCATGGCGGCGAAGGTCTCCGGTTCGGTCTGGGCCGCGCAGCCCGTGACGATGATCGCAGCCCCCGGGTTTTCGCGGGCCAGACGGCGGATTTCCTGCTTGGCCTTGCGCACAGCCTCAGCCGTGACGGCGCAGGTGTTGACGACCACGGCACCCGACACCCCGGCAGCGGCGGCGAGCTCCTTCATCGCTTCCGTCTCATAGGCGTTCAGACGGCAGCCGAGGGTTGCAAAAACAGGCGCGTTCATCTGTGGGCCGCGATGTAATCCGCCGACAGCACGCCGTCGAACACCCGCGCGACCGGGCCGGTCAGCCAGACGCCATCGTCGCGCCAGTCCACCTCCAGCACGCCGCCATCCACCTGCAGCGCGACCCTTGGGCCGATCATGCCCCGCAGATGCGCCGCCACTGCCGTCGCGCAGGCACCCGACCCGCAGGCGAGCGTGATGCCCGTCCCCCGCTCCCACACCCGCATCCGCATCCGGCAGGGTGAGATCAGCGTGGCAAACTCGACATTGGTGCGCTGCGGGAAAAGGGGATCATGCTCAATCTGCGGGCCGAGGGTCGCAAGGTCCACCGCCTCGGCATCGGGGACGAAATGGATGCAGTGCGGGTTGCCGATGCCGACGGCAACCGGATCGCCCGGCAAAGGCAGGTGCAGATGGTCAACCTCACGCGCGAGGGGGATGGAGGACCAGTCCAGCTGCGGCTGGCCCATGTTGACCCAGACCCTGCCGTCGGCGGCGCGTTCAGCCTGCAAGGTGCCCCGTGCGGTCGTCAGGCTGACCCGGTCCACCCCCAGGCCCCGCATCACGTGATCGGCCACACAGCGCGTGGCATTGCCGCAGGCCCCGGCCTGGGAGCCATCGCTGTTCCAGAACACCAACCCGAAGTCAGCGGTGTCAGACGCGGTGATCTCGGCCAGCTGATCAAACCCGACGCCGCGGTTCCGATCGCCAACGGCGCGCGCCAGGCCAGCCGTGACAACCGCCCCGCGCCCGCGCTGGTCGATCACCACGAAGTCATTGCCCGCACCATGCATTTTCATGAATGGCAGGCCGGTCTGGGCTGCGTTGTCTTTCATGAGAAGGGCATATACGCCCACCAGACCGCTTTTGCCAGAGTGCCGCGTTTTTGCCCTTGACCCCCGGGGCGGGCTTGCCTAATCACCCCGCTCGTGGGGCCGGTAGCTCAGTTGGTAGAGCAGCTGACTTTTAATCAGCGGGTCACAGGTTCGAATCCTGTCCGGCTCACCACTTACACACAAAGCCCGGGCCATCTGGTCCGGGCTTTGTGGTTTCAGATCATCCTGATCGTATCCTTGCCCACCGCCAGCACATAGCCGCGGCGGGCGATGGTCTTGACCAGTAACTCGCTGACCAGTTGGTTGCCCAGCGTGTCGCGCAGGCGTTTGACGCGGGTGGCACCGGCGGCCTCATCACAGTCCACCTCGTTCCGGCCCGAGATCACCGCCTCGATCTGCGCGCCGGTCAGCACCTCGTCATCCATCCGCGCCTCTGCCAGCACGCTCAGCGTCTCAAGCGCGGCTTCGGTCAGGGCGAATTCCAGATCGTTAATATAGACCGCCCGCGCTTCACGGCTGATCATCAGGCTGGACACCTGGATACCCGACCGCTGAATGGCCGAGATTCGGCGGTTCAGCGCGATGATCATCACCAGAAACACCAGCGACGCGATCAGAAGGGCGGTCGAGAAGATCAGCAGCACAAAGATCACCGACCGATAGCTTGTCAGCACCTCGGAAAACGAGGTGCCAGACTGCGCCAGAATCTCCAAGAGCTTGATCTCTGCGCCGGTGTTCAGATCGTCGTTTTCCACGAAGATCTGCGTCACCTTCGCGTTGAACGCGTTCGCGTCCGGCAGGTTCAGGAACAGGAAAAGCGCTGCACCAAGCAGGATAAGCACGATAGCGGCGATACCGAAGGCAACCACGCGGTTGCCTGCCTTGAGGCTTTCAGTAACGGAGGAAGTAGGCTCCGGCACTCGCTTTCCTTTCTTCAAGGCCTTCTGGCCCGAATGTGGACAGGACGTTCAGCAACGTCCAGCCATCGGCCGCCAGCCTTGGCGACAATTCGCCTTCCGCAGCACCGGGTGAGCAGTTGCCATCCGACACCTGCGCCACACCGTAATGCAGCTTCAACGGTTCGTCACGCTTGGCCTTGTAGTCGGCATAGCATTCCGCAGTGGCGGGTCCGGCAAGGACCAGCGCCAGTGCTGTGACGGTGAATAGTCTTTTCATTTTTTGGCTCCGGGTGGGAGGCTGCTCGATTACCACCAAAGAATGCGCGCGTGCAGTATGTTATTCAATATCACGCCGGTTTTTCCCGACCTGTTATCAGATAGCAACCACCCCGCCTGCCCTCGTTATGGGCTAACAGGGGGGCGTTATTGCTTACGCCGCGGGCCGGGGGTGAGGGTTGGGCATCGAGGGGCTGCCGGTAAGAGCGGCCCGCCACAAAACCCTCAGGAGGCCCCAATGACCGTACGCAGATCTGTCGAGTTCAGAAGTCAGTCCCGCACCATCGCCCCCGGCGGTGTCGGGGAAAGTGGCCTGTCAGGGCGGCGCTTCGCTACGGCTTTGACCGGGGCCGCACTGGTGCTGGCGCTGGTCCTTGGCGCGGCGCTGCCGGCCAAGGCCGATAAGAAGGATGACCTCGCGAAGGCGCTGATCGGGGCTCTGGTCGTCGGCGTCATCGTGAATGAGTTGAAGGACAAACCGAAACCCCCCGTCGTCGTGCAGGAACCCGTGCCGGAACCGGTGCGCCAGAATCGGGTGCCGTCGGTCTGCGCCATCTCCATCGACGGGGCGGAACGGTCGGTCAGCCTTTACTCGGAAAACTGCCTGCGCCGCGAAGGGTTCGATGCTCGCCTGCCCCGCGGTTGCGCCAATGACGCGCGCATCTTCGGCCGGGATGACCGGGTCTATTCCGCGCAATGCCTGCGCGACGCCGGGTTCCGGCTTTCAGGCCGGTAACGCTCTCGGGCTGCTGCGGTGGCCCGGGTCGTGGCGGGGGTGCCCTTGAGCCCCGCCCGACTGTGGGGGACGGAAGGGTGAGCAGCTTCCGTCCCTCTTTTTCTGCACCACAATCCGGGCTAACCCGGTGGCATGATCACCCCTTCCCCAGATTTCACCCACGAAGCCGCTGCAATCGCCGCAGGCGCCACTTGCGTGGTGGGTGTGGATGAGGTGGGCCGCGGCCCCCTTGCCGGACCTGTCACCGCCTGCGCCGTGCGGCTGGACCCGGACCGCATCCCCCCCGGTCTGCAGGATTCAAAGCAACTGACCGCCGTCCGCCGCGAAGCGCTTTGCGCGCAGATCATGGCCCAGGCGCAGGTCAGCATCGCACATGCCTCGGTCGAAGAAATCGACAGCCTCAATATCCTCCGCGCCAGCCATCTGGCGATGGAGCGGGCGATTGCCGGGCTGGGGCTGCCGGTCGATCACGCGCTGATCGATGGCAACCTGATCCCGCTCGGGCTGGTCTGCCGGGCGACCGCGCTGGTCAAGGGCGATGCCCGCTGCCTGTCGATTGCCGCCGCCTCGATCGTGGCAAAGGTCATGCGGGACCGGATCATGGTGGATTTGGCGCAACAGCACCCCGGCTACGGCTGGGAGGCGAACGCCGGTTACCCCACAAAGACACACCTGCAGGCGCTTCAAACTTTAGGGGTTACCCCTTGGCATAGACGTTCGTTCCGGCCGGTCCACAACATATTGTATCAAGAGAATTCTGTAACCCCTTGATTCAATAAAGAATTTGACGTCGAATCATCTGTGACTCATCTTCGTCCTCAAGATCGGCACACAAACGATGCCGACATTGAGGCAGAGAATGGCGACGAAAACGGCTCCGGTGGCGGCAACGCTGCCGCTTAACCAGATCATGTCTGGTGACTGTATCGAGGTGATGAACAGCCTGCCGGCGGGCAGCGTTGACCTGATCTTTGCCGACCCCCCGTACAATCTTCAGCTCAAGGGCGAGCTTCACCGCCCCGACAATTCCCTGGTCGACGCGGTCGATGACCACTGGGACCAGTTTGCCAGCTTTGCCACCTACGACACCTTCACCCGCCAATGGCTGGCCGCCGCCAAGCGCCTGTTGAAGCCGAACGGCGCAATCTGGGTGATCGGCAGCTATCACAACATCTTCCGGCTGGGCGCGGTCCTGCAGGATCAGGGGTTCTGGCTTCTGAACGACGTGGTTTGGCGGAAGTCGAACCCGATGCCCAACTTTCGCGGCAAGCGCCTGACGAACGCGCATGAAACGCTGATCTGGGCCAGCCGCGACGAATCCGCCAAGTACACCTTCAACTATGAGGCGCTGAAAGCCCTCAACGACGGCGTACAGATGCGGTCAGACTGGGTGCTGCCGATCTGCACCGGGCATGAACGGCTGAAAGACGAAAACGGCGACAAGGCGCATCCGACGCAAAAGCCGGAAAGCCTGCTGCACCGGATCATCGTGGCCACGACCAACGCGGGTGACGTGATCCTTGACCCGTTCTTCGGCACTGGCACCACGGGTGCTGTCGCCAAGATGCTGGGCCGTGATTTCATCGGGATCGAGCGGGAAGAAGCTTACCGCAAGGCTGCCCAGGCCCGCATCGACCGCGTCCGCCGCTTTGACGCTTCGGCGTTGGAAATCACCGGATCGAAACGCTCTGAACCCCGCGTGCCCTTCGGCCAAGTGGTGGAGCGCGGCATGCTCCGCCCGGGCGAGGAACTCTTCAGCATCGGCAACCGCCACAAGGCCAAGGTCCGCGCCGATGGCACGCTGATCGGGCATGAGGTCAAAGGCTCGATCCACCAGGTTGGGGCGGCGCTGGAAGGCGCGCCCAGCTGCAACGGCTGGACCTACTGGCACTTCAAGCGCGACGGGAAGATGGTCCCGATCGACATCCTGCGCCAGCAGATCCGCGCCGAGATGGAGGCTGACACCAGCCCCACGCATTAAGGTTTCACAGTCACGCCTGTCCCCCGGACCGCCTGGGGGACACCTGCCCCGCCGTGATGTCACGGCGGGGTTTTTTCGTCAGGCCCGGCCCAGATCAGGGATCCCGCAGACAGAAGGCGTAGCGCTCACAGACAACGCGACGAAAGGCGTGGGGTTCACCCGCCGGTCGCGGTCCAGCAGAGGCAAAAGCAGGAACAGGCCTTCACGCAGGATGCCATGCAGCAGTATCGGCGGGGTGTCGCTTTAGGCACCATAGACCAAGGCGGCGATGGGGAAGATCTCGGAAAAATACGCTGGATGTACCAGCACCAAAAAGACGAGATAAGCGATCCCGACCGCCAGAAATGTCAGGTTTGCCGCGGAAAGGACTGGCCGCAGAGACCGGGCCCTGATCGAACGGACCAATGCAATCGCGAGCGGAAGCAGCGCGAACTGGGGCTTGAGGCAGACCCCAAGGGCGGCAAATGCGGCCGTTGCAACTTCTTGCTTCGGTCCTATGGGCCGGGGGGACATCTGGCCAATCAGCCAGGGCATCATAAGCACGACAAGATGGTATTCGCGCTGTCCGATGTGGTTCAAGGTCGGCACCATGGTCGCCGTGGCAATCGCGATCAGCAAGATCGCCTGGCGCAACGGGGACAGTCCCGGATTCGCCCTGATGATGACGCTGCACCAGACCAGGCTGGCAAAGAGCATCACCCAGATGAAGGCATACTGACCATTGATGTCACTTAAGCCGAACCCGTCAGCGATCACGATGGCCGGCACCGCAAGATAGTAATTCAGGGGCGGATGGCCCTCTTTGATCACATCATGAAGCGGCGCACCTTCCAGCCAATTGCGGGCCGAAAAGAGGTACCAAGCGACATCTTGGCTCAAGGGGCGCCCCCAGAACAGGACAGCCATCGCCAAGACCACCACTGCTGAAATCACGATCCCCTGCCAAGGCAGACCGACACTGGAAGAATTGGTTGAAAACACCCAGAACCGCATTGCCAGAAAGCTGGCCCCCGGAACCAGCACGGCCACCGCGCCCATCGCCGCCGCAAAGCTGAACCCAAGCTCGATCGTCATCAGCCAGACGGCACCGCTGCTGATGGCAAGGCTTAGGCCCGACATGATCACAAAGCGCAGGAACTGGGTGCTTGAGCCTTCGCGAATGGCGAACGTGAACCGCATGTGACCAAGGTAGGACACCAGAACCGCAACGCTGAAGCCAACAAGGTTGGCCCGCTGCTCTGGCAGATCAAAGGCTGCCTTTGCGGAAAGTGCGGCAAGCACATGCACCAGCGTCGCAAGGCCGCCGACAAAGCCAAAGCGGACCAACTGCGCCAGCATGGTCGTGTCAGGCCTTTTCAAGGACAGCTGCCAGCGACAGACCGATGGGCAGCCGCAGTCGACCAACCAGGTGCCGCTCGGCCGCGAAAATCCGGGTCAGGCTTCGGTTTAACCAGCCCTTGGGCAGGGTATCGTCTGGCACATCGCTGCCCGTAAGGCGCTTGACGGCCCGCGCCACCACCGCCAACGGGAACAGGAAGAAGTTGAAATAGCTGCTGTAGCTGACCCGCAGCCCGGCCTCGGCGGCAACCTTTGCAAGGCTGGCCTTCGTATAGCGGCGGAAATGGTGGTGGCGGTCGTCATGCATCGACCACAACGCCGGGAAGGCCGGGACGGTGACAAGGATTTTGCCCCCCTTCTCCAGCCGAGCCGCCAGTGCCACGAGCGAGGCGGTGTCAGCCTCAACGTGCTCCAGCACATCAAAAAGACCGATCAGGTCATAGCGCCGGTCCCCAAACGGCACATCCTGCGGCAAGGCCCCAAAGCGGATGTCGAGGCCGGATTTTGCCCTTGCCGCCTCGCGCGCCGGGCCATCGTATTCGAAGGCATCCACCTGCCCGAACTGCCCCAACATCTGAAGATTGCCACCGCTGCCGCAGCCCGCCTCAAGGATTGCGGCCTGGTTGCGTCGGTCCAAGTGCCGGTCAACCAGCGCCGCAATCACCTGCCGTCTTGCCACGAACCACCAATGCCGGGACTCCAGCTCATTCATCCGGTCAAAGACGGCGCGATCCATCCTATCGTTCAGCCTTGGCCGAGGTGTGCTGCGACCGAATGACGTACAGCGGGCGCTGCCGCACCTCGGTGTAGATCCGCCCGACATATTCCCCGATGATTCCCAGCGCGAACATGTTGAGGCCGCCAAACACCAGGATCAGGATCACGGTCGAGGCGTAGCCCGGCACGTCGATCCCGAAGATCACCGTTTGCGCCACGATGAACAGCGAATAGATCAGCGATACCACGGCCATCACCATGCCGAAATAGGTCCAGATCCGCAGCGGTACGGTCGAGGATGAAAAGATCGCATCCAGCGCCAACTTCCACAGTTTCCAGTAGTTCCAGCGGGTTTCGCCAATCTCGCGCGCGGGGCGTTCGTAGGTGACTTCCACCGTCTCGAACCCCACCCAGGAAAACAAAGACTTGTTGCAGCGCGACCGTTCGCCAAGCTGGTTGATGACGTCCACCACCTCACGGTCCATCAAGCGGAAATCACCCACATCGCGCGGGATCGGCTGTTCGGACAGGGCATTGAAAATCCGGTAGAACGCATTGGCCGACTTGGCCTTCAGCCAGCTGTCGCCGCTGCGGCGCGACCGGCGGGCGTTCACGACCTTTGCCCCGGCTGTCCAACGCTCAATCATCTGGTGAATGACTTCGGGCGGGTCCTGCAGGTCCACGTCCAGGGGGATCACCGCATCACCCGTGGCATTGTTCAGCCCGGCGATCAGCGCGGCTTCCTTGCCGAAGTTGCGCGACAGGTTGATCAGCGACACATCGGTCCGCTTCGCCGCCTCGGCCAGAACATGGCGTTCGGTGGCGTCGCGGCTGCCGTCGTTGACGAACAGGATGTCAAAGGTCACCACCTGCGCCAGCTCGGCAATCACGGTGTCGACCTTGGCAAGGAAGGGGGCAATCCCGCCTTCTTCGTTGAAGACCGGAACAATCAGCGTGACGCGGCGCAGGGGCGACGTCATGGGCATTTCTCGGTGATCCATGCCAAGCTGCACAACTTCCGCACCAGGGTTCATCCACAATACTCCGCAGCCAAAGCCGTTTTCGCCCCCGCACTGGGCGTTTCCAGAGCGGCAAAAGTATGGCGACCTGACGGTGATTGAGAGGAATTCGAAGTCAAGCACTTCTTGGGCATATCGGACCGAAACGCCACCCGAAGCTGTTGCCTTTCCGGCCAAATCCCGATCAACCTGCCCCAAACGGCAGATCAACCCGCTGCAAAGAGACGGAGTTTTCGGATGAACGGTGCGGAAACCCTGGTCAAGACCCTACTCGCCAGCGGGGTGCGGGTCTGTTTCGCCAATCCCGGCACGTCCGAGATGCATTTTGTTGCCGCCCTTGACCGCCACCCCGACATGCGCTGCATCCTCAGCCTGTTTGAAGGGGGCGTTTCCGGTGCTGCCGACGGCTATTACCGGATGAGCGGTGAGGTGGCGGCCACCCTTCTTCACCTTGCACCGGGCTTTGGCAACGCCTTTGCCAACCTGCACAATGCGCGAAAAGCGCAAAGCGGGGTGCTAAACATCATGGGCGACCATGCCGATTATCACCTGCGGTTTGAGGCCCCGTTGAAGGGCGATACCGTCGGCATCAGCCAATCCGTGTCGCACTGGACGCGGGTTTGCGCCGAACCGGGCAGGGTCGCCAGCGACGCGGCCGAAGCGGTGCAGGTAGCGCGTGCCAAGAACGGCCAGATCGCCACGCTGATCCTGCCCGCCAACATGGCCTGGGACGCGGCCGAGGGGTTTGCGACGGCGGCCGCGCCACCCGCCTTGCAGCGCCCCTCGGCTTCCCAAATCGCCGCTGCCGCCCGCGCCTTGCGCCAGCCGGGCGCGATCCTGCTGGTTGATGGCCCGGTCCTCTGGTCCGACCTTGGCCTACTGGCCAAACGGCTGACCAAGTCGGCAGGTGCGCGGCTGATGCAGCCCTTCTTCGTCAGCCGCTTTCGCCGGGGGGCGGGGGCGGTGAAGATCGAACGCATGGCCTACCGGATCGAAGACAACCTCAAGCTTCTGGCCGGCGCGCCTGCGCTTGTGCTCTGCGGCACCACGCGGCCTGCCGGGTTCTTCGCCTATCCGGGCCTGCCCTCAACCCCCGATGACCCCGACACCCGCCTGATCGACCTTTGCACCCGTGAGATGGACATCGCCTGGACCCTGCAGGCCCTTGCCGACGAACTGGGTGAGGCGGAGTTGGGGCCAGAGGATTTCACGGCCCTTGACTTGCCAGCCTTGCCCGAAGGGGCGCTGACCCTTGCCAAAGTGGGTGAGGCGATCGGCCATCTGATGCCCGACAACTCCGTGGTGGTGGATGAGGGCATCTCTGCCTCATACCACCTGGCACCGGGCCTGAAGCGCGCGCGGGGCCATGACGCGCTGACCATCACCGGCGGGTCCATCGGCTTTGGACTGCCGAACGCGGTGGGCGCGGCGGTGGCCTGCCCAGACCGCAAGGTCGTGGTGCTGGAAGGCGACGGGTCGGGGATGTACACGCTGCAATCCCTCTGGACCATGGCGCGGGAAGGGCTGGATGTGACCGTGGTGATCTTCGCCAACCGCGGCTACCAGATCCTGCGGGATGAGCTTGCGGCAGTCGGCGTGACCGAGGTTGGCCGCAACGTGGTGCGGATGTTTGACGTGGTGGAACCCACGCTCGACTGGGTGGCGCTGGCCAAGGGCCATGGGGTCGAAGGGGTACGGGTGGCCGAAATGGGCGGTTTCAACGCTGCCTTCTCGCAGGCGATGGGGCAGCGCGGCCCCAGGCTGATTGAAGTGGTCTGCTAGGCGTCCGGAAGTTAACAATTTCTGAAAACGGATTCGTAACCCATTGAATTCATGAAGGCGGATAGGGTGTCCCTGCCCGGGACACCTGGCCCCAAAGCGTCAACCTGCGACTGGGTTCAGGGCCTTGTTGTAAGGGTGCCAATCCTTGATGTCGGGGTAATGCAGCTTCCGCCAGGCCTTCACGCGCGGGTTCATGATCCGCTTCCACACCGGCGGATTCATCGCGATGAAGACCATCAACGGATAGCCCAACGGCAGCTGCGGCGCCTCATCCTTGGTATAAGTCTGGAGGAGCGGAAACCGCCGGTCCGGCTTGTAGTGATGGTCCGAGTGGCGCTGCAGGTTGATGAGCAACCAGTTCGAAGCCGTATGCCCCGCGTTCCAGCTGTGGTGCGGGCGGACATGCTCATACTTGCCGTTTCCAAGGTGGCGGCGGGTCAGGCCGTAGTGTTCGACATAGTTCACCGCCTCCAGCTGCCAGATCGCCACGGCGGCCTGATAGGCGAAAAGCCCAAGGCCCAACCACCCACCCAAGGCAAAGGCCAGCACCAGCATCCCCAGTTGAAGCCCACCGTAGCGCCAGAAGGGGTTCGTCCGGTGCCACCACGGCAAGCCGCGCCGGGCCAGCAGCGCCACCTCGGCCTTGAACGACGATTGCGGGCAGGACCACAGGACCCGGGGGAAGAAACGGTGGAAGCCCTCGTTATACCGCGCCGTCACCGGGTCGCGCGGGGTGCCGACATGCAGGTGGTGAACCCGAAGGTGTTCCGAGCGAAAGTGGGAATAGAGGACTGAGGCAAGGAGAAGGTCCCCCAGCCACCGCTCCAGCCGTGATTTCTGGTGCATCAGCTCATGGCTGTAGTTGATGCCGACAGTGCCGGTCAGAATTCCGATCCCGAAGAACAGGACCGCGAGCTCATGCGCGGCAAGATGGTCGGCTCGGGTAGCATACCAGATCGTGCCGAAAAGGATCAGCATCTGGATCGGGAACCAGACCAGCGTCAGAAGACGGTACCAAAAGAGGCTTTCGTCAGACTGAGGGTCTGCATTCGCCTCATTCACCCCGGTCACGGCATCCAGAAGCGAGTAGAACAGGATCGAGCACGATGGGACGAGGGCCGTGTACCACCCCCCTTGCGTGGCCCCGACCACCGCCAGCGGCACCATGACAAGCGCGAACCAGAACGGCAGGGCGTTCAGGAAGCCAAGTCTCTGGGTCGGCGGGTTCGGCATGTTCGGTCCAGGTTCGTGCAGCGTGAGTATCCCTTGAAACGCGGTGCCGCTCAACCGCCCAAGCTGTCGCGGGCCAGATCGTAGGCCTTGCGCATGACCGTGGGCAGGTCCGAGGGGCGAAAGACCCCGCGCGGTACCCATTCGCCGCGTTCGGGCGAGGTGGCGAGTTCGGCGGTCATCACCTGCAGGATCAGGTGGAAATGGGTGAAGGTGTGGCGCACCTCGCCCAGCCTTTGCCAGTCGGCCTGCGCCGGCATCGTGCCGCCCGCGCCGTCCCAGCCGTCACCGGGAAAGCCCAGCATCCCGCCGAGAAGACCTTTGTCCGGCCGGCGCTCCAAGAGCAGCGCACCGGGGCGGTGGCCGAGCCAGAGGGTGCCTTGGCGGGTGGGTTTGTCGGCCTTGGGGGATTTGCGGGGCAGGTCGGACTGCACGCCCGTCGCCCGGGCTTTGCAAGCGTGGGACCAGGGGCAGATGCCGCAGGCGGGGTTGCGCGGGGTGCAGATCGTGGCGCCAAGGTCCATCACCGCCTGGGCATAGTCCCCCGGGCGTTGGACCGGGGTCAGGCCTTCGGCCAATGAGGTCAGTTTTGGCTTCGCGGCGGGCAGCGGGATTTCCACGCAGAACATGCGGGCCATGACGCGTTCGACGTTGCCGTCGACAACGGTCGCAGCCTCATCATGCGCGATGGCGGCGATGGCGGAGGCTGTGTAGGGGCCGATGCCGGGCAGAGTCAGCAGCCCAGCACGCGTATCCGGAAATCGGCCCCCATGATAAGCCACCACAGCGCGCGCGCATTTCAGCAGGTTTCGTGCCCGGGCATAGTAGCCAAGCCCCGCCCATTCGCCCATCACGTCGGCATCCTGGGCCTGCGCGAGGGCGGTCACCGTCGGCCAGCGCGTGGTGAAGCGGTGGAAGTAGTCCTTGACCGCAGCCACCGTGGTTTGTTGCAGCATTACCTCGGACAGCCAGATGCGATAGGGATCGGGGCGCTGACCGGCCGCGCGGTCTGACGGCGAAACGCGCCACGGCATCACGCGGGCGTGGCGGTCATACCACTGCAAAAGCTGGTCGCTGAGGGTTTGGGTCACGGATCGTCCTTCACGTCTGGACTGCAACATAGCCGCACGCGCTGCAGGGGCCAGAGCTTGCATCACCGCCGCGTCACGCAATCTTTATGCGGAAAGCGGGTTTGGAGGTGCTTCGGCCACTGGCGGGCCGGGCCGGGTGAGGTAGAATGGAAGGAAGAGGACAAGGAACCGATGGTACGCAAACCGCTGCCCGATCCCAGCCCACAGCGCCGCCAACGCGGGTTTGAAGCCGCGGGCGGGCTGGTGAAGGCCCCGGTTCGCGCCGTGGGCGAGACGCGGGGATTCGCGGTTGCGCGCCTGCTGACCCACTGGGCCGAGGTGGCGGGCGAAGATCTTGCCGCCAAGACCCGGCCGGTAAAGATTGGCTATGGCAAGGGCGGCATGGGGGCGACGCTGACGCTTCTGGTCAAGGCGGCCGAGGCACCGATGGTGCAGATGGCCCTGCCGCACCTGAAAGACCGGGTGAACGCGGTCTATGGCTATGCCGCCGTCAGCCACATCCACCTGACCCAGACCGCCGCCACCGGCTTTGCGGAAGGGCAGGCCGATTTCGCCCATGGGCCGAAGGTGGTGGTGCCACCCGCACCCGACCCAGCCGTTTTGGCCAAGGCCCATGCCGTGGCTGAAGGCGTAGGAGACCCAAGCTTGCGCGCCGCCCTTGAACAGCTGGCGCAAAACATCTTAACTCGCCCCCGATCCTAGGAGCCCGCTCCATGGGGCCCGCATGACAAAGGACTGCACAGGATGCTGAAACTGAACCGCCGGGCGATGATTGCCCTTGCTGCTGCGATGGCGGCTTCGCCCGTGATGGCCCAGGAGGCTGCTGCTGAACTGACGGATTACTCGCTCGGCTCGCCCGATGCGCCAGTGAAGATCGTCGAATATGCCAGCTTCACCTGCCCGCATTGCGCGACCTTCCATGCCACAGTCTTCAAGGACCTGAAGCGCGATTACATCGACACCGGCAAGGTCCACTTCACCCTGCGCGAGGTGTATTTTGATCGTTACGGCCTGTGGGCCGCGATGGTTGCGCGCTGCGGCGGTGACATGCGTTACTTCGGCATCCATGACATGCTGTTTGACCAACAGGCGGAATGGGCGGCCTCGCAAGACCCGATGCAGGTGGTGGAAAGCCTGAAGACGATTGGCATCAGCGCTGGGCTGGATGGTGCGGCGATTGATGCCTGCCTCAACGATCAGGCCAAGGCAGAAGCGCTGATTGCGCGCTTCCAGACCAACATGGAGGCGGACGGCGTTGAAGGCACGCCGACGATCTTCGTCAACGGTGCCAAGCATGCCAACATGACCTACGCCGACCTGAAGGCTATCATCGACGCCGAGCTGGCTGGGTAAGATGACCGCTCCGCTGGAAGGCATCCGCGTCATCGAACTGGCGCGGATTCTGGCTGGCCCATGGGCCGGGCAGACGCTGGCTGATCTTGGGGCGGATGTGATCAAGGTCGAGGCCCCGGAAGGCGACGATACGCGCCGCTGGGGCCCGCCTTTCCTTGAGGCGGGGGGTGAGACAACCGCCGCCTATTTCCACGCGACGAACCGGGGCAAGCGCGGGATCACCTGCGATTTCCGGACGGCCGAGGGGCAAGAGGTTGTCCGCCGTCTGGTGGCCGATGCAGATGTGGTGATCGAGAACTTCAAGGTCGGGGGACTTGAGAAGTACGGGCTGGATTATGCCAGCCTGCAGCAGGTGAACCCGCGGCTGATCTATTGCTCGATCACCGGGTTCGGGCAGGACGGGCCATACGCCCACCGCGCAGGCTATGATTTCATCATTCAGGGCATGTCCGGGTTGATGAGCGTGACCGGCCCTGCGGATGGACAGCCGCAGAAGGTGGGCGTGGCGGTGACGGATGTGTTCACCGGCGTCTATGCGGCGACGGCGATTCTGGCGGCGCTGGTGCAGCGCGGGCGGACAGGGGTGGGCCAGCAGATCGACATGGCGCTTCTGGATGTGGCGACATCGGTGATGGCCAATCAGGCGATGAATTACCTCGCCTCAGGGAAGGCTCCGGGCCTGATGGGGAATGCGCACCCGAACCTGGCACCCTATGCGGTCTTTGATTGCAAGGATGGCTGGCTGATTCTGGCGACGGGGAATGACGGTCAGTATCAGCGGCTGTGTGGTGTGCTGGGGCTGGGTGATATGGCGACGGATCCGGCCTATCTGACCAACGCTGACCGGGTGGCGAACCGTGCCGCGATGGCGGAACGACTGACAGAGGCGACGAAGGCCTGGGCCAAGGCCGATCTTCTGGCGGCCTGCGAAGCGGCCGGTGTTCCTGCCGGGCCGATCAACGACATGGCCGAGGTTTTCGCCGACCCACAGGTCGTGGCGCGCGGTCTGCAGATCGCCCCGGAAGGCCTGCCTGGCGTGCGCAGCCCGATGCGGTTTTCCGGGGCTGAGCTGGCGCTTGACCGCCCGGCGCCCCGGTTGGGCCAGCATCAGGATGAGGTTTTGGGCAAGAAGGCCTAAAGCCCCAGGCGGGCCAGCTCGGCGTCGATGGCTGTCCAGTCTTTCACCTGCAACCGCACGACCAGCGTCAGGACCCGCATCCGCCAGTGGGGTGGCAAGCGGGCGGCGTCTTTCTCGGTGGTCACCAGTTGCGCACCGGCGGCCAAGGCCTCGGCTTCAAGCCGTTTCAGCAGGCTCTCAGAGAGGGGGGCGTGGTCGGAAAGACCCTCGCCCCGGACGACATCAGCCCCAAGGCCGCGCAGGGTGGTGAAGAAACGCTCAGGGTCGGCGATGCCGGCGAAGGCCAGAAGGCGCTGGCCCTGCCAATCCATCCCGGTCTGCAGGGGGAGGAGTTCGGCTTTTACCAGCGGCACGGGGATTTGCGGCCGCCAGATCGTGGCAAAAGACATCTGCGCCGCAGCCCCACCGATGGCGATGACAAGATCGGCGCGGGCAAGGCCCACCGCCACGGGTTCGCGCAAGGGACCCGCGGGGATACAGCGGCCATTGCCAAAGCCCCGTGCCGCGTCGACGACGACCAGCGCCAGTGACGGCTTGACGGCTGGGTTCTGAAAGCCGTCATCCAGGAGGATGACCTGCGCGCCTGCCGCTGCTGCAGCCTGCACTCCGGCGGCGCGGTCCTTGGCCACCCAGGTGGGCGCAAAGGCGGAAAGCAGGAGCGGTTCATCCCCGACCTCAGCGGCAGAATGGTGCGCCTCGTCCACCTTTATCGGCCCGGTGAGGCTGCCGCCATAGCCCCGGCTGACGATGTGCACGGCATGGCCGCGGGCGGTCAGGCGCTGGGCAAGGGCAAGGGTGACGGGCGTTTTTCCCGCCCCGCCGGCCACAAGGTTGCCGACGCAAATGACTGGAACCGGCGGTGCCAGACCGGGTTGGCGCAGGCGGCTGGCAGTGCCTGCGGCGTAAAGCCAGCCCAAGGGCGCCAGAAGGCGCGCGACGAGTGCGGGCCGGTAAGGTGGGGTGAACCAGAAGCGCGGGGCGCGCGTCACGGGGCGGCATCCATCAGCGCGCGCATCCGGATCAGGATACGCTCTGTCACCTCGGCCCCGTCGCTGGCGACGGCCCAGGCGGCCTGTGCCAGCCGCGCGGCGCGGTCGGGTGCAAGCAAGTCACCGAGGCTGTCGGTCAGATCGCTGGCCGAGGCGACGGCGCGGGTCGCCCTTGCAGCACCCAGCCGGCCAAAGATCGGGCCATAGCGCCCGGTGCGCGGCCCGTGCAGGATAGCTGACCCCAGAGCCGCAGCCTCCATAGGGTTGCGGGTGGGTCCGGGGCCATAAAGGCTGCCACCGAGGAAGGTAACTGGCGACAGGCGATACCAAAGACCGTATTCGGCGGGATTGTCGGCGATGAACACCTCGACCGCAGCGTCGGGTTCTTCTTCGCGCATCCGGCGGGCGACGACCCAGCCCTCCTGGTCTTCCAGCCGCTGGGCGAGCGCGTCGGCATCTGTCAGATCGGCAGGCATCAGGATCAGAAGAAGCCGGTGCGCCTGCTGCAGGGTTGCCCGATGTGCTGCGATCACGGCAGCCTCTTCCTCGGCGGTCGGACCGGCGGCGAACCAGACGGGCCGCGCGGCCAAAAGCCGGGCAAGGGCGGCGCGCTCAGCCTCAAGGCAGGGTAGGGCGGCGCTTTCCTCTTCCATCCGGCCGGTCACGGCTACGGCGGACAAGGCCGCCCCGGCTTTGCGGAAGGCGCGGGCGGCGGCTTCATCCACCGCGCAGATCTGCGAAAATCGCGACAGGGCTGACCGCATCAGGCCGGGATACCAGGCGTCCCTTTCACGCAGAAAGCGGGGGGTGCGGCCGTTGACAAGCATCATCGGCAGGCGCCGCTCGGCGGTTTCGTGAAGGAGGGCGGGCATCAGCTCGCCCGCGGCGAAGACCACGATATCGGGGCGCCAATGGTCAAGGAACGCGCGGGATTCGGCGGGTGTGTCGATCGGTGGGGGCTGATGGATCACGCCTTCGCGCTGGGGCAAGGCGAAAGGGCAGGTCAGAAGAACCGCCACCCCGTCATCCTCGATCAGGCGGCGAGCGAGGGCAAGCATCGGGCTGGCCTGGTCTTCTGACGGCGCGTGGAGCCATGCCAGCCCCCCGGACGGGCGCTGCGGCCGGGGCGCGCCCGGCCCGGTTTCGCGCCGGTTGCCCAGGTTGTAAAGCTTAAGCCCCAGCGGTGCGGTCATGGGTCAGAGGCCCAGTTCCTCGGTCGGGGAGCCAGACTTGGCCTCATCGCGCAGGCGGTGGATGTGGGCAATGAAATAGCGCATGTGGGCATTGTCAACGGTGCGCTGCGCTTCGGCCTTCCAGGCGGCGAAGGCGGATTCATAGGTCGGGAACATCCCGACGATGTGGATATTCGCAAGGTCGCGGAAGACGTTGGTCTGCGGGTCTACCAACTCGCCTCCAAAGACAAGGTGCAGGCGCTGGGTCATCGGGTGCTCCGTAACGGGATCGGCGGGACGCTGGGACTGAAGTCAAGCGGTCAGACCCTATCCGGTTCTGCTGGTGGGGGAAAGCGGCCAAGGGTGCGGGTATGGGTCAAAGTCGAAGGGCTTGCACTGCGCGGGCGTTGTGGCAAGACTGCGCGCGGCGTCGGGACAACCCCGGTATTTTTCCTTGGGAGAGCGTTTCATGGATCTTTCGTTCCTGCTGGGTTGGCCCGGTGTTTACCTGGCAATTGCCCTTTTCATCATCACCAGCATCTTTCTTGGCGTCCGGATCGTGCCGCAGTCGGAAAAGCACGTGGTGGAGCGCTTTGGCCGCCTGCGGTCGGTGCTTGGGCCCGGGATCAACTTTGTCGTGCCGTTTCTGGACCGGATCGCTCACAAGGTTTCGGTGCTGGAACGCCAGCTGCCCACCGCCAGCCAGGACGCCATCACCGCCGACAACGTGCTGGTGAAGGTGGAGACGAGCGTCTTCTACCGGGTGACCGAACCGGAAAAGACCGTGTACCGGATCCGCGACGTGGATGGTGCGATTGCCACCACCGTCGCCGGGATCGTGCGGTCCGAGATCGGCAAGCTGGAGCTTGACCAGGTGCAGTCGAACCGCGCCCAGCTGATTGAACGCGTCCGCGAGCAGGTGACGGCGATGGTTGACGACTGGGGGGTCGAGGTGACCCGGGCCGAAATTCTGGACGTGAACCTGGATGAGGCGACACGGTCGGCCATGCTGCAACAGCTGAACGCCGAGCGCGCGCGGCGGGCCCAGGTGATGGAAGCGGAAGGGCGCAAACGGTCGGTCGAGCTTGCGGCCGACGCGGACCTGTACGCCGCCGAACAGGCCGCAAAGGCCCGCCGTGTGACGGCGGACGCCGAGGCCTATGCGACCGGCGTGATTGCCGGTGCGATCAAGGAAAACGGGCTTGAGGCCGCGCAGTTCCAGGTCGCGCTGAAACAGGTCGAGGCGTTGCAGGCGGTGGCCGTGGGGCAGGGCAAGCAGACAATCCTGATCCCGGCCAACGCGTTGGACGCCTTCGGCGATGCTTTCAAGATGCTGAAAGGGCGGGGGTGACATGGCAGCTTTCCTGTCGGCAACCTGGTGGGCATGGGTGGTCCTGGGCTTTGCGCTTGGGGTGCTTGAGATTCTGGTGCCCGGCTACATCTTCCTGGGCTTCGCAATAGGGGCGGTGGCGACGGGCATTGTCGTGGGCACCGGGCTTGGCCCGTCCAGCATTTCCGCGTTGGTGCTGATCTTTGCCATCGCCTCGGTCATCGCCTGGCTGGTGCTGCGCCGGGTGATGGGCGTCCGCGCAGGGCAGGTCAAGATCTGGGACCGTGATATCAACGACGACCGCTGAGGTGGATTTCGTCGGGGCCAAGGCCGCGTTCTTTTGCGAGGGCGCGGTTTTGGCATGTCTTCGGGACGATCATCCGGGGCTAAGCTGGGCAGGCCACTGGGATTTGCCCGGCGGTGGCCGCGAAGGCGACGAAGGGCCGGAAGACTGCCTCTTGCGCGAGATGGAGGAGGAGTTCGGCCTATCCCTGCCGCCAGAGCGGTTGATCTGGCGGCGGGTGTTTCCGTCGATCATGGATGCAAACCGGGCATCATTCTTCTTCGGCGGTCACCTGACCCGCGCCGAGATTGCCGCGATCCGCTTTGGAGACGAGGGTCAGGGTTGGGCGGTGATGCCGGTCGCGGAGTTTCTGGGGCATGGCAAGGCAGTGCCGGAAATGCAGCGGCGGGTGGGAATTGTCTGGTCGGACTGGCCAGCACTGTAAGTGTGGCTGGCCCCGGAGGGTTTCACACCCTCCGGACCACCCGTGGAGTATTTCTCAAAAGAGCAACGAAAATTATAATTAAATTAGAATATCTTAGGCTCTAGACTGCTCCAAAGGGACCAAGTGGTTGTCCCAAGCCGTTTTGCCTGACGCGAGCGGGGACAGGCCATCGTCATTGGCGGCCCAGAGGGCGCCAAGGCCATCGGTCAGGATGAAGCCCCGGGCATGTGAGGCTGCGCCACACAGGTCGGCGCGGTGGTGAGTTGCTATGTGGGCGCCATCTGCAGTGAAGATCATCGCGGCCCCGCCTTTTGGCGATGTGACAAGAACCCGGTCAGAGTTTGCTGCGACCGAGCCTGCGTATCCCTGCATCGTGAAAGCGTCCTGCGGGGCTGGTTCGCAGAGGATGGGGGAAGCGCCGGGGGTCCACAGGCCCAGTTGAGGCACAGGTTCGGCCGGGTCGCCTTCCCATTGCATGGCGAAGGCGATGGTTTCTCCCAGCAGTGCCAGATGGCGGATGGAGTTTTGCCGCAAGTGGGGCAGGTCAATCTGGTCAAGCAAAGCGCCTTCGGGTGACAGAAGCGTCAGGTTCGGGCGCATGGTCGGGATGTTCAGCTTGGTGCGATCTACCGGGTCGGTCCGGATGCCGCCGTTGGCAATGGCAAGGGTGCCGTTTGGTAGAAGCTTTGCCTCATGCGGGCCAAGGCCGTGGCTGGGCCAGTCGGTCAGACGGGTATAGGTACGGGTGTCCCAAAGGCCGATGCGACCTTCGCTGGTGTCGGCAATGACTTCGGAGGTCATCAGCACCGAACCATCGGCAGAATAGGCGCCGTGGCCGTTGAATTGCATACCCTCAGTCGGGGTCAGGCGGTGGGTGATGCTGCCGTTTGCGCAGTCGAGGACCAAGGCAAAGGTGCCGGGGCGGCGGGCGAAGGCCACAGCCTCAGCCCGGGTGGGGTGGGCGGCGGCGGCATGGCCGCGACCGGGGAGGGGCAGTTGGAACAGGCTTTGACCGGTGGCGCTGAGCGCGTGAAGGAAGAACCCCTCACCCTGCTTTCCGGCAGCAAGGAAGGCGGGGTTGCCGACATCGGCCCAAGTCAAGCGCGGGGCGCAGGCGGCGGCAAGGCTGGCCAAGAATGTGCGACGCTGCATCAGTCACCATCCTGCGAATTGAAGCCGAGGGTGACGCCCAGGGCTGGACCAATCTCGGCCAGGGCTGTGTCGCGCGTGGTGCGGACGGATTGCTGCAGAATCTCAAGCTTTAGCCAGGCTTGGGGATCGGAGAGGGTGGCGAAGGTGGGGTCGTCAAGCTCTGACGCCAGTCGGATGGCCTGATCGAAGGCGGCAAGTGTGCGCGGGCTGTCGGGGCTGAGGTGCCGCGCCAGATCGCGCAAGGCGCGCAGGGACAGGGTGATGTTGCGGGCGGAGCGGCCCGAGGCGCGGGCTTCGGCAAGTTCGGGGCGCGGTTTGTTGAAGGTGCCGAGGGGACGGCCGATCCGACGATCAGCCACGTATTTAAGGCCAGTTGCAAGCTGGGTGAAAAGGGCTTGAGTGGCCTCATCCGTCGTCAGGAAAATGGTGTTGTCAGGCTGGCCCGCGGTCAAAACGAGGTCCCCATAGGGCCCCCATTCGGTAGCCAGTGCGCCTGCCATGCGGGCAAGATCATCCGCGGTGGCGTGGATCAGCGGGCAGGGGTCTGCAGGCAGCGCTTCTGCCGGGTACAGCAGGCGTTCCAGCCCGGCAAGTCCGCGGGCGGCAACCGATTGCTGCGCCAGGTAGTCTGGGGTCAGGGCGGTGGGGTCGCCCGTCAGCAAGGCGCGCTGGGCCTTCTGGCCAAGGGCTTTCGGGTCTGGCCAAAAGAGGATGGCCAGCGCGCGGCCGTCCTCCTCAGCCGGGCCAAGATGGAGGTGGGCGACGGCCAGCCAGGCATCGTAGGTGGCGTGAAATGCGGGGCGCAAGGCGGCGGGATCGCAACTTTCCACAGCGGCAAGCTTGTTGGCTTGCGCCGCAAAGGCGGCATAGCTCGGTCGGATGTGCTGCGTCACGGCGCTGACCGTGTCGGCTGTCGCTGGGGAGACGAGGAGGAGCCACAGGATCAGCGCACGCATGTCATAGGCTTTCCAGAAATGTCAGGAGGGCGGCGCGGTCTTCAGGCGCAAGGTTGATCACAGCATTGCGCTGGGCTTCTGCTTCGCCCCCATGCCACAGGATCGCTTCAAGGATCGTGCGGGCGCGGCCATCGTGCAGGAACCCGGCGTTGGGCGAGACCTGCTGCGTCAAACCAAGGCCCCAGAGCGGCGGGGTCCGCCATTCGCGGCCCGTGGCAAGGTGTTCGGGCAGCCCGTCAGCCAAGGCTTCACCCATGTCGTGCAGAAGCAGGTCAGTGTAGGGCCAGATCAGCTGAAAGCTTTGTTCCGGCTGGTCGGGCAGGCGCGCGGTGACATGTTTGGGCGTGTGGCAGCCGGTGCAGTTCAGACTGTGGAAGATTTCCTTGCCCCGCAGGGTGGCGGGGTCGTCCAGGTTGCGGCGGGCAGGGACGCCAAGATTGCGGGCGTAGTAGGTGACAAGGTCAAGGCTGGCGCGGTCAACTTCCAACCCGTCGCGGAGTCCGGGCTCTTGGCCATGGGGGGCGGTCAGGCAGGCGGGTTGCAGGGTGGTGCAATCGCCCCAAGGGTTAGGATGCAGATCGGTGGACAGGCCCATGTCGGTGGCGAAGGCCTGGGCGGACTGGCCCCGCAGGCTGGGCTGACCGGCCTTCAGTCCAAAGCGACCAAGTTGGCCGCCTACAAGGTTCGCCTGACCCGAGATGCCGTCGCCATTGGCGTCGTCAGGGTCCGCGCGCGGAAGGATTTCTTCGGTGGGGATCGCCTCCAGAAGACCAAGGCCGATCATCTGCGGGGCAACCCGTGGCGAAAGGATGGTGGCGCGGTCAAGCGGGCCGTAGGCGGTTTCGGTAACCGCATAGCTGGGCTTGCGCAGGGTGATGATTGTGCCGTCCGACAGGGTTACGGGCACAGGGGTATAGTTGACCAGAACACGGCCTTCGGCGGTCTGGCCCGGGGCGGCGAAGGTTTGCAGCTGATGGCCATAGGTTGGGTCCGCGACATGGGCGGCGATGGCCTGCAGGTCGGGAAGGCCGAGGCGGAGAAGGAAGTTTCCCGGCACGTCGCCCGTGTCTGTTGGCGCAGGCGCGCGGCCGTCCTTCACATGGCAATCCTGGCAGGCGCGGGCGTTGTAAAGCGGGCCAAGGCCGTCAGACCCTTTTGTCGACGACGGTGAGGCAACCCAAAGCTTCTGGAAGAGGGCGTTGCCAAGGGAAAACGCCATCTCATCCGCGATGTTGGCCGAGGGAAGCGAAAAGGCGTCGGTGCCGGCTAACACCTGCACGGTGGCAGCCCCGGCGGGGTTGGCCTCAAACGCTTCGGGCAGGGTGAAGTCGGTCGGCGGGGCAAGGATCGCTGCGACTTTGGCGGCATCCTCAGCCGTGCGGGGGATCGCGGGAAGATCACTGGCCTTTGTCTGGGCGAAAGCTGGGACGGCAGCAAAGCAAAGGGCGGCTAGGACGGGGCGCATGGAGAAACTCCTTGTAAGCAAGCATACCCTCCTTTTCCTGACTATTTCAATCGGAAAAGAGTGGCCACCTCAGGCAGGGGTGGCGATTGGTTGGAGGCGATGGCATTCTGCACCGCACCATGGTTGAATGACGCCAACTTGTTCCTTGCGAAGGTATCGATGTGAAGGGCCGCCGACCCAAGAATTCCGTCATACCTGCACGTGTGCTGATACGATCCCTGATCCCGTTTGCGGTTCCGGTCTTGCTGACGATTGCCTTGCTGGTCATCGCGGGAAGCAGCTTGCCGCGCGACGTTGCTCCGGGGTCCGGGCTGAAACTTGCGGGACTTCTGGCGACCCTGCTCACAACCGTTCTGGCGTGGAGGGTCAGCGTCCAGGGCATCAGCGATACTCGCGTGCGCAGCATGGCTGGGGTCTTGTGTTTGTTTGTCGGGTTGATTTCCTGGCCAGTCTGGTCGATGGGCGCGCTGCCTTTCGTCAACGCGCTGGCTTTGCAGGACGAACGGACCGTCGTCATGACGCTGGACCGGACCGAGAGTACGCCAATCCGACTGAGCTCGGACCGAAACCACTGGGCGTGGCTGACCCCGACAGAGGCTGAAACTGGGATACTACCTGGCCGTCATTTCATCCCGCAGGCGACTTATGACCTTTGGGCCGCCGCAAGACCCGATTCCGTTACAGTACGGGCCGCCACGGGGCTTTTGGGTGCCACGGTGATCATCGCAATCCAATAGCTGCGAAGGTGGACGATAAAGTTCTTCGGTGAAGGCGCCGACATTCCGTTGAAGGGCAGCGTGACTGTACAGCAAATGGGTAAGACCTGAGCCTCCTGCCAGCGGTCTTGATGCGTCACTGGAAGATGGCGTTGGGGTTATCGAGGCTGTCTGACCCTTCGAAGCCGATCTTCGACAAGCCAAGGGCCGTCACAGCCCGGTCGATCGAGGCAGTCTGTGCCACAAGCGCGTCCACCCCGCCCATGATCAGCGCCTCGCCTTCGGTATTGCCGGGAGCAAGCATCTGGTCATAGGCCATGCCAGATTCGGCCGCTGCCTTGATCATGCCAAGGGCGGTGACCGAGGCGTCAAGATCGGCGGTAAGCTGGGCTGCAAGGATCGGGTCGGCGGCAGCAACAAGATCGGCCAGTGCTGGGCCTTCGACGACGGTCCCGTCAATTCGGGTGTAGCGACCCAGGTAGACGTTCTGGATGCCCACCCCGTCGTAGAAATGGCTGTTGTGGCTGTTGTCGGAGAAGCAGTCATGCTCCTCCTCCGGGTCGTTCAGGAGAAGGCCAAGCTTCATACGCTCCCCCGCAAGCTCGCCGTAGGACAGGCTGCCCATACCGGTGAGCGCGGCCAGCAATCCGGCGGTCGGGTCGGTGGTGACGGCAGCGCGGGCGGGGCCAGAGGCTGACCAGGCAGCGGTCATCTCTTCGAGGTCGGCTACCAGAAGGTTAGCTGCGGCTTGTAGATAGGCGGCGCGGCGGTCGCAATTGCCGCCGGTGCAGCCTTCGCCTTCGATAAAGTCACTGTAAGGGCGGCTTCCCGCGCCCGGGCCGGTGCCATTCAGGTCCTGACCCCAAAGCAGGAATTCGATCGCATGGTAGCCTGAGGCCACGTTCGCCTCGATCCCGTCTGCCTCATGCAGGGTGGTGGCGATCAAAGCGGGGGTGATTGTGGAGGCGTCGACTTCGGTGCCTGATAGGGTGAATGTCGGCGTGGCGATGATGTTGAGAAGGGCAAGGGCGTTTTCGCCAGCCTCGGTCGGGGCGACATAGTCGATCAAACCTTCATCCAGTGGCCAGGCATTCACCTGACCTTCCCAAGCGTCCACGATGGGGTTCCCGAAACGGAAGACCTCGGACTGCTGATAGGGGATGCGGGCGGCCAACCAGGCAGTCTTTGCAGCGGCAAGGGTTTCGTGGGACGGGTTGGCAACCAGCGCGGCGATGGAGGATTGCAGGGTCTGTGCGGTGGTCAGGCTGTCCTGATAGGTGGCCAGCGCGATGTTGGCGTAGGTTTGCGTGACCTCTTCCGGAGTTGCGGCGCAGGCTGGTGTTACGAAGGCGGCGGAGAGAAGTAAGAGAACAATGCGCATCGGTGGAACTTTCGGCTGGGGTTGCCGAATATCTGACTAAAACACTTTGGTATGTAAAGCCGATTCTTTTACTTGGGTATTCTTGCTATGGCCCATGGCGATGATTTGGCACGGAGGGTCCCGGGCAGCGCGCAGCAACGGCCACCACTGTAGGGACCTTTGCGAAAGCGTAAGGCGCTGAAAAGTCTAGACCGGCAGCTCAGCCACAACGGCGCGGGCGGCAGCGGCGGGGTCTTTCGCCTGCCAGATCGGGCGCCCGACGACGATGTGATCCGCGCCGTCGCTGATCGCTTGATGCGGGGTCGCAATGCGCTTCTGGTCTCCCGTGGCCGACCCAGCGGGCCGCACACCGGGCGTCACGATCAAACGGCCCTGTGCTTGGGGCAGGGCGCGGATCAGGGCTGCCTCTTGCGGGCTGGCGATGATGCCGTCTGCCCCCGCCTCGAACGCCCGTGCTGCGCGCTCCAAGGTGATGGCGTGAATGTCGCCGGGCTTGATGAGGTTGGCGTCAAGGTCGGCCCGGTCCAGGGATGTCAGGATCGTCACCGCCATGATCTTGAGGCCGGTGCCGCGCTTGCCCTCACTCGCGGCACGCACGACCTGCGGGTCGCCGTGAACGGTCAGGAAGTCGAGATCATATTGAGACAGGCCGCGCACGGCAGCCTCGATCGTGGCGCCAATGTCGAAAAGCTTGAGGTCAAGGAAGATCCGCTTGCCGTGTTCGTGCTTCAGCTCATTCGCGAGCGCGAGGCCGCCGCCCGTCAGCATGCCAAGGCCGATCTTGTAAAAACTGGCCGCGTCGCCGATGCGGGCAACAAGATCGAGGCCGTGCACCACGTTTGGAACGTCAAGGGCAACGATCAGGCGGTCATCTGCTGGCATCAAGGCCTCCGGTTCCGGGATCGGGGCGGTTTGACGGGGCGGGCCCCGGCTGTCAAGACTGCTGGGAAAGGGGGCAGGAATGATCCTGGCGTTTGATATTGGTGGCAGCCGGATCCGCGCGGCCGCGTGGGACGGCAGGCTTACGCCGCTGGGCGAGGTGACAACGCCGGTTGCCGACCGGGCGGCCTTTGTCGCGGCGATTGTTGGATTGGCGTCGGGACGGGCCGCGACCGGGATCGCCATCTCGATCGCCGGGGTGGTGGACCCAGCGACTGGGGTGGGGAAGGTGGCCAATATCCCCGCGATTGATGGAATGGCCCTGGGGCCGACGCTTGAAGCAGCAACCGGGCTGCCAGTGCTGGTCCTGAACGATGCAGATTGCTTTGCAATGGCCGAGGCGCGCGCGGGCGCGGGGCAAGGGCATGGCACGGTGTTCGGGGTGATCCTTGGCACCGGCGTGGGCGGCGGGTTGGTGATTGGTGGGCGGGTCGTTACTGGCGCAGGCGGTTTTGCCGGGGAATGGGGGCATGGTCCGGTGATCCGGGGTGCTTATGAATTTGACTGTGGTTGCGGTCAGGTGGGTTGCATCGACACGGTCGGTGGCGCGCGGGGGCTAGAGCGGCTGCATCTGGCGCTGCACCGTGAAGGTGCGGCGTCCGAGGTGATTGCTTCGCGCGCGCTGGCCGGGGAAGCCACTGCAGAGGCCACAATGGCGCTGTGGAGTGATCTGGTATCGGGTCCGCTGGCCATGGTGGTGAATGTAGTTGGCGCGGGGATTGTGCCGGTCGGCGGTGGCCTGTCCCGCGCGCCAGGCGTGGTGGAGCGGCTGGACCTTGCGGTGCGGGCGCGGGTGCTGCGCGCAACGGCGGGGCCTTTGGTTGTGCGGGCGGTCTGCGGGGCGGATGCAGGTCTTCTGGGCGCGGCGCTTGCCGGTGAGGATGCGTGGGGGCTTGGCCCGGACGCGCGGAATAGGCCATGCTGATGTCAGCAAGATGCGTGAAGGGTGCGGAATGGATTTCGGCGTAACCTATGAACGGCCTCAGGACGGGCCAGAGGCGGGACCGGTGACGGTTGGCTGGTTCCTGGCATCAGACAAAGGCGCGGTGCTTTACGATCCGCCCGAGCGGGTGGCAGTCCGACCGCCGAACCGGGGCCACGCAAAAAGTGCGGCGCGCTGCCCGGCGGTGGTGCAGCTGGAAAGCCGGTATTTCATGGTGAAATGCCCGTTCGATTTGCACATTGGCTTTCAGCGCGATGACAAAGGTAAGGCGGTTTTGGTCAACCGGGCTGGGGCCTCCAGCTCGATCCGGACGAACAAACTGAACGAAGTGCTGACACTGGTCAACGAGACCGAATGGCGGTTTCCGGACCGTCCGACTGTGCAGCTGCATCTGCCCTACTGCTTTATTGCTGACGAAATGGTCTACCTGTCGCAACTATCCGCCTTCGCGCACTACCGGGCCGATCCCTTGCCGGGCACGATCTTTGGCGGGCGGTTCCCGATCTCGATCTGGCCGCGGCCGCTGATGTGGGCGTTCGAATGGCACGAGCCGCAGAAGGACCTGATCCTCAAGCGCGGCGAACCCCTGTTCTATGTGCAGTTCGAAGGCTTGGACCCTTCGCGTCCGGTTCAACTGGTCGAGGCAGAGCGGACGGCAGAGCTGAGCGCCTACCTCGAAAAGCTGTCTGGCGTTGTGAATTACGTCAACCAGACGTTCTCCCTCTTCAAGGCTGCCGAGGCGGTGCGGCCGAAGCGGCTTTTGGTGCCAAAGGGCTGACTCCTGTGGCCAGCCCCGGGGGTTTCACACCCCCGGACCCCCGTGGGATAGTTGTGCAAATGTGAAAGCACAATTTGAGTCAAATTAAGGGAATGACCACTTGCGCAGTATCATCGAGATCTTCGACATCGCCTCGGGTCAAGTTCGGGAAGTGCTGGGTGTTGAAGGGCGGATTGAGGCGCCGAACTGGGCGCCCTCTGGTGATTGGCTGCTGGTGAATGGCGGGGGCCGGCTTTTCCGGGTGCCTTTGGCCAAGCCCGCGCTGGAGCCGGTGGACACAGGTGCGGCAGACCGCTGCAACAATGACCATGGGATCAGCCCGGATGGGTCTTTGATCGTGCTGTCGTCACACCACGAAGGTCAGGGGTCGCAGGTTTATGTGATTCCGGTTGTGGGGGGTGGGTTGCGGAAGGTATCGCCGCAGGCGCCAAGCTGGTGGCATGGCTGGTCACCCGACGGTGCGCGGCTGACCTATGTCGCGGCACGGGGCGACGGGCCGATTGATGTCTACACGATCGCCGTTGAAGGCGGCGAGGAGACACGGCTGACGCAGGGCGAAGGGCATTGCGACGGGCCGGACTACAGCGCGAACGGTGCCCACATCTACTATAACTGTGACCGGGGCGGTCATGCGCAGATCTGGGTGATGGCAGCGGATGGCTCGGACCAGCAGCAGTTGTTCGCGGATGAGTGCGTAAACTGGTTCCCGCACCCGTCGCCGGATGGTCGGCGTCTGGTTTATCTGGCCTATCCGCCGGGGACACTGGGTCATCCGGCGGATCTGGCCGTGGCGCTTGTCCTGTGTGATCCGGACGGGGGCAACCGGCGCCGGGTGCGAGAGTTTACCGGCGGGCAAGGCACGATCAACGTGCCTAGCTGGGCGCCCGACGGCCGTGCATTTGCCTACGTGCGCTATGAGCCGTAGGCCGGCTTGAGGTTGGCGAACCGGCCTGGGGGGGCGGATGTTGCCGGATCCTCGGTCAAACCCGCAGCCTGCAGGATCGGCTGCAGATGGCGTGGATCACCCCAGACCGAGATATAGACCTCCGCCGGAAAGCCGTTTGAGAGATGCTCCGGGACAAGGTCGATGATCCGCACCCGCAGAGCATCGCCATGCGCAAGTGAGGGAGCGACGATCTCTTCTGCCATGGGCCCCAAGTGGCCGACTAGGCCCGGGCGCATGCGGGGGATGATCCCAAGTATCGGTTGGCTGAGGCGGGCGAACACGCCCACGCGGCCATCGGTCAGGCGGTCCAGCCAGGCGGTATCGCCTATGGCCAGGCCGGTGCGGGCGACGTGGATCACCAAACCCTCGACCGGGGCCTTGTGGATCAGGGGGAGTTTCGCATCGGACATTGCCGGCCTTTCACTTGGGGGGCCTTTCGGTGGCGAAGCGCAACGATGGCTGCCTGCGCAGGCGGATGGCAAGGCGTGCCGATGGGCGGTACTGACTGTTGCGCCGGGACCCGCCGACAGCAAGTGGCCCGGTCGGCGGAGATTGGCCGGAAAGGCCAAAGCGGATTTCGCAGCGACAGGGATTGCAAACGAAGCGCGCCGCGCCCAAATCTTTTGCAAGGCCCATGGTGGTGTGCTGGATGTCCGGGCACTGCGGACGGGGCGCTTCATCAAAGGAGAAGACCGATGAATTTGGAGAAATTCACGGAACGGTCGCGCGGTTTCCTTCAGGCTGCCCAGACCATTGCTATGCGGGAAAGCCACCAGCGCGTCCTGCCTGACCATCTGCTCAAGGCGCTGATGGATGATGACCAGGGTCTGGCCTCGAACCTGATCCGCAAAGCCGGCGGGTCGCCTGAACAGGTGAACACGGCGATCAATGCCTCGCTTGGCAAGTTGCCAAAGGTTTCGGGCGGCGATGGACAGACCTACATTGACCCCTCGCTTGTGCGGGTGCTCGATGAGGCTGAGACAGTTGCCAAGAAGGCCGGGGACAGCTTTGTGCCGGTGGAACGTCTTCTGACTGCGTTGGCGCTGGTGAACACCCGGGCCAAGGATGCGCTGACGGCGGGGGCGGTCACGGCCCAAGGCCTGAACGGCGCGATCAACGAGGTTCGCAAGGGGCGGACAGCAGACAGCGCTTCCAGTGAAGACACGATGGAAGCGCTGAGCAAATATGCTCGTGACCTGACGCAAGCGGCGCGGGACGGGAAGATTGATCCGATCATCGGTCGCGATGAGGAGATTCGGCGCGCGATGCAGGTGCTGAGCCGTCGGACGAAGAACAATCCGGTGCTGATCGGCGAGCCTGGCGTAGGCAAGACGGCGATTGCCGAAGGCCTCGCCTTGCGGATCGTGAATGGCGACGTGCCAGAGAGCCTTCGCAACAAGCGTTTGATGGCACTGGATATGGGCGCACTGATTGCGGGTGCGAAGTATCGGGGCGAGTTCGAGGAACGGCTTAAGGCCATCCTGAAAGAGATCGAGAATGCTTCGGGCGAGGTGATCCTCTTCATCGATGAGATGCACACCCTCGTGGGTGCAGGCAAATCAGAAGGCGCGATGGATGCGGCCAACCTGATCAAGCCGGCGCTTGCGCGGGGAGAATTGCACTGTATCGGGGCGACCACGCTGGACGAGTACCGCAAGCATGTGGAAAAAGACGCGGCCCTCGCCCGTCGCTTCCAGCCGGTGTTCGTGTCCGAACCGACGGTGGAGGATACGATCAGCATCCTGCGCGGGATCAAGGAAAAGTATGAACTGCACCACGGGGTGCGGATCACCGATAGTGCGCTGGTAGCTGCGGCGACGCTGAGCCACCGCTACATCACCGACCGTTTCTTGCCGGACAAGGCGATCGACCTAATGGACGAAGCCGCAAGCCGTTTGCGGATGGAGGTGGATTCGAAGCCCGAGGAGCTGGATGCGCTGGATCGGCAGATCCTGCAGTACCAGATCGAATCTGAGGCCTTGAAGAAGGAGGACGATGCGGCATCGAAGGACCGGCTGGAGAAGCTGGAGAAAGAGCTGGCGGACCTCCAGCAGAAGTCGTCGTCATTGACTGCGAAATGGCAGGCAGAGCGGGCGTCGTTGGACGCGGCGCGGGGCTTGAAGGAAGCGCTGGACGTGGCGCGGGCCGAGCTTGAAGCGGCCAAGCGCGAAGGCAACTTCGCCAAGGCCGGAGAGCTGCAGTACGGGCGCATCCCGGAACTGGAGAAGCAACTGGGCGAGGCTGAGGGCCGCGAGGGCGAGGCGCTGGTCGCCGAAGCCGTGCGGCCGGAGCAGATTGCCGAGGTGGTAGAGCGCTGGACCGGAATCCCCACGACCAAGATGCTGGAAGGGGAAAAGGAAAAGCTGCTGAAGATGGAGGAAGAGCTTGGCCGCCGCGTGGTGGGCCAGCGAGCAGCCGTGGAAGCCGTCAGCCGGGCCGTGCGCCGGTCTCGCGCCGGGCTGTCGGATGAAAACCGGCCGCTTGGGTCGTTCCTTTTCCTTGGGCCGACCGGCGTGGGCAAGACCGAGTTGACGAAGACTCTGGCTGCCTATCTGTTCGACGACGACACTGCGATGGTGCGGATCGACATGAGCGAGTTCATGGAGAAACACTCTGTCAGCCGGTTGATCGGCGCCCCCCCGGGCTATGTCGGCTATGATGAGGGTGGGGTGCTGACCGAGGCGGTGCGTCGCCGCCCCTATCAGGTGGTTCTGTTTGATGAAGTCGAAAAGGCGCATCCGGATGTTTTCAACGTTCTTCTCCAAGTACTGGACGATGGGCGGCTGACGGACGGGCAAGGTCGGACTGTGGACTTCCGGCAGACCTTGATCATCTTGACCTCCAACCTGGGGGCGCGGGCGTTGTCGGAATTGCCTGAAGGGGCTGATGCCAGCCGCGCCAAGGCTGAGGTGATGGAGGCGGTCCGTCAGCATTTCCGGCCGGAGTTCCTGAACCGTCTGGACGAGCAGATCATCTTTGACCGCCTCAACCGGTCCGACATGAGTGGAATCGTCGAGATCCAGCTGAAGCGGCTGGAGACGCGGCTTGCGGCACGGAAGATCACGCTGGAGTTGGACGCACAGGCCAAGGCATGGCTGGCAGATGAGGGCTATGATCCGGTGTTCGGTGCCCGGCCGCTGAAGCGGGTGATCCAGCGCCAGTTGCAGGATCCCCTGTCAGAAATGCTGCTGGCGGGCGATGTCCTGGACGGGGCCACTATCCGCATCACGGCGGGGGCGGAAGGCTTGATCATCGGTGACCGTGTGGTGGCCAGCCAGCGCCAACGGCCTAGCGAGGCGGTCGTGCACTGATCTTTGCAAAGCAGGGTGGGCAGCTATGCCCACCCAGTTCAGATACCGGTCAAGACCGCAAAGCGGGAAGGCCGATTCCGGTCGCCTCGAACCCTCCGTCCACAGCGATGGTCTGCCCGGTCACATAGGATGCGCGGGGCGAGCACAGGAAATGAATGACTTCGGCAATCTCATCCTCTGACCCATAGCGGTTGAGGGGGATCGCATCGTGGTAAGCGGCGATGATCTCGGGCGAGTGGACTGCCATTGCCAGCTTGGTGCGCACCGGCCCCGGCGCTACGCAATTGGCGCGGATGCCGTGTTCGCCAAGCTCTACCGCTTGCTGCAGTGTTAACTGGATGACAGCAGCTTTCGACGTCCCATATGCCACCCGCAAGGTCGAAGCGCGCAGTCCGGAAATCGAGGCGATGTTCACGATGGCACCGCGCGACGCCTTCAGTGCCGGGGTTGCTGCTTGGGTCACCAGGAAAACGCCATCAAGGTTCGTTTCCATCACACGGCGCCAGCGGTCAAAGCCCGTGTCTTCTACCGGGCCGAAGTCGGCCACCCCGGCGTTGTTCACCAAGGCATCGATCCGGCCGAACTGGCCCAGAGCATCGGCCACCAGCCGCGTCACCTGATCGGGGATCGAAACATCAGCCAGCACCGGATGCGCTCCCGTAAGTCCGTCTGCAGCGGCGTAAAGCGCGTCGCCGTCGCGGTCGATCATCGCGACGGTCCATCCATCCGCCAGAAAGCGGCGGGTGGTGGCGAGTCCGATGCCGCGTGCAGCTCCAGTGATGAGGGCGGTTTTCTGGGTCATGCAAGGCCTCCGGTCAGGGCGGAGGGTGCCGCGCTCCCTGGCGATACGCAACGGGAAAGCGATGGGCATGTGGGGCGGCAGCAGGCGCCGCCCCGAACAATCTCACTTGGGCAAAAGAACCTTGTCGATCACATGGATCACCCCGTTTGAGGCGATGATATCAGCCGTCGTGACGCGCGACTTGTTCACCTTGACCCCATTGCGACCGTCGATGTGGACGGTCTGGCCCTGCACGGTGGCGACATCCAACCGCTGCCCGGCCAGTTGGTCCGACGTCACGGCACCCGGCACCACGTGATAGGTCAGGATCTTGATCAGCTGATCCTTGTTTTCGGGTTTCAGCAGGTTTTCGACCGTGCCGGCAGGCAGGGCCTCGAACGCGGCATTGGTTGGGGCAAAGACGGTGAAGGGGCCATCGCCCTTCAGCGTGTCGACCAGGCCCGCCGCAGTCACGGCGGCAACGAGGGTGGAGAACTGGTCATCGGATGCGGCGATATCAACGATGTCCGGCTCGGAATTCATGGGAACACAGGCAGAAATGAGCGCAGCGACGGCAAGGCCGCCGACGGCGCGGAAAAGCGCACGACGTTGCATAGGTTTCATCCTTGATGTGAGGGGGTTTTGGGTTGGACCGGAAAGTCGCGGCCCAGAAAAGGTTGGGGGCGCCAATGGCGCCCCCAAGGTAGTCTTAGCTTTCCGGCGGCAGGATCACGCTGTCGATGACGTGGATCACGCCGTTCGACGCTGCAACGTCCGGGGCCGAGATGACGGCGCCGTTGATCTTCGGGCCACCTTCCAGGGTGAAGGTGACTTCCGCGCCATTCACGGTCGCGGCGGTCATGCCTTCGGTCAGCGCCGACGAGGCGACTGCACCCGGAACAACGTGATAGGTCAGGATCGAGACCAGCTTGTCCTTGTTCTCGGGCTTCAGCAGGTCTTCGACGGTGCCAGCAGGCAGCGCGGCGAAGGCGGCGTCGGTCGGCGCGAACACGGTGAACGGGCCTTCGCCCTTCAGCGTTTCGACCAGGCCAGCGGCCTCCAGAGCGGCAGCCAGCGTGGTGAACGTGCCGGCGGCGACTGCGGTGTCAACGATGTCCTTGGAATGGCCGTCGGCGAAGGCGGGCATTGCAAGGGCGGTGGCTGCGGTCAGAGCCAGGAAAGTTCTGCGGATCATTGGTGTCACTCCCGTTTGATCGGTGTGCCGTTATTGGCAGGGGTTATATGGGGCGGATGCGGCAATAGATCAGTCCGACTTTGCCGTGAGTGACCCTTGACGACCACTGGCCGCGCACTAAGCCAGTGCGGTCGCAAAGGGCAAGTCAATCCACTGTGAGGAGAGTTCAACAGACGTGAACGCGAAAGCGTCGTGTTACACGCGCGTATCGCAGTCGTGAGGCGGTTTGTTTTGCTTTTCATCGCCAAACACGCATGTTTGGCGGGTACAATGAAGGAGCTTTGCATGCCCCGCACATCTGAAAGCCGCCCGTTGGCTTGGTCTGACGTTACGCCCAAGGCGCTGTGGCTGAACCGCCGCCAGTGGATCACCGGTGCCGCCGCTTTGACTGCGACCCCGACATTCTCCCAGATTAAGGCCGCGCCCAGCCGATTTTCGACGGATGCCGAGCCGAACAGCTTTGAAGACATCACCAGCTACAACAACTTCTATGAGTTCGGCACCGGCAAGGAAGACCCCGCCGCTTATGCTGCGGGGCTGACCACAGATCCGTGGTCCGTGGTGATCGACGGGCTGGTCGACAAGCCGGGCACCTATGACCTTGCCGATGTGATGAAGGACCAGCCGCTGGAGGAACGCATCTACCGTCTGCGCTGCGTTGAAGCGTGGAGCATGGTCGTCCCTTGGATCGGGTTCGAACTTGCAGGCCTTCTGAACCGCGTCGGCGTACAGTCCGCGGCAAAGTTCGTCGCCTTCGAAACCCTGGTCCGCCCGGAAGAGATGCCGGGCCAGTCTTCGCCGTTCATCGAATGGCCCTACCGCGAGGGGCTGCGCCTCGATGAGGCGATGCATCCGCTGACGATCCTGGCAACTGGTCTTTACGGTGAGCCGATGCCCAACCAAAACGGCGCGCCGATCCGCCTGGTGGTTCCGTGGAAATATGGCTTCAAGAGCATCAAGAGCATTGTCCGGATAAGCTTGGTCGCCGACATGCCACCGACAACCTGGAACATGCTGCAGCCCAGCGAGTATGGATTCTATGCCAATGTGAACCCCACGGTGGATCATCCCCGGTGGAGCCAGGCCTCGGAACGGGTGGTTGGCTCGGGCCTGTTTGGCGGGCGGCAAGATACGCTGCTGTTCAACGGATATGAGGCCGAAGTCGCAAGCCTTTATGCTGGGCAAGACCTGACGGTCGATTACTGATGGCCTGGCAATGATCGATCGGGTGAACAGCTACGCCCGCAGGGTGCCGACCTGGGTCGTTTACGGCCTGGGCTTGGTGCCGCTTTTGGTACTTGTCTTCGGGGCAGTGGCAGGAAACCTGGGCGTTGATCCAGTCAAGGTGATTGAACACCAGCTCGGGGAGCTTGGCCTGCAGTTCCTGCTTGCTTCGCTGACGATCACCCCCCTCCGCCGGCTGGGGCTGAACCTGATACGCTTCCGCCGGGCGTTGGGGTTGTTGGCCTTTGGCTATGTGGCGTTGCACCTGATGGCTTGGGTCACCCTTGATATGGGCCTCCGCTGGTCCGAGATGGCTGCCGACCTGTGGAAGCGGCCCTATGTGATTCTGGGGATGGTGGGTTTCCTGGCACTGCTGCCGCTGGCGGCCACCTCAAGCAACGCCGCGATCCGAAAGCTGGGGCCGGTTGCTTGGGGGCGGCTGCACCGTCTGGCTTATGCAGCGCTGCTGGCAGGGCTGCTGCATCTGATCCTTCTGTCGAAGGTCTGGACGGTCGAAGTACTGGTCTATTCAGGCCTTGGTCTGGCCCTGTTGGCGCTTCGTCTGCTTCCCAGACCCGCATCCCAACAGCGCGCTGCAGCGTAAAGCGCAGCCAAGCGCTGCAAAACTGACCCCTTCGGCAAGAAAGTTGCGCGACGGGGGTGCCGCTTGTGGTGAAAGTATCCGCAACCGCAAGATTTTGCGTTACTTTCCGGCCATCTGAAAATTTTTGGGCATAACGCATTTTTCCCTCTTGCGGCTTCCGGCCTGCCTCCGTAAATACCGCTTCACCGAAGCAGAGACGCGACGGTGACGGGACGGAACGGCGGCGAAAGCCCAGGGAAAGCCCGGAAAATCTGAAGACAAGGCGCGAAGGGATACGCCAAGGAATTGGCGGATCGCACGTTTTTTGTCTGAATGATGGCTCTTTGAAACTGTAGTTTTATGAAGGGATATGTGGGCGGTTTGGGCGCATCGGCGTCAGATCGCAGCATATCGGCCTACTAGGGTTTCGGCCCGATGATGTAGGTGTCAGCTTCACTGTCTTGGC